>Ga0182742_1000389_pt1 | contig 71881 bp, 67 predicted proteins | sample eDN5th37CBELigMG_FD_128880 | JGI IMG/M metagenome (GOLD analysis project Ga0182742, IMG submission 128880) | Enriched Miracle-Growth compost microbial communities from Emeryville, California, USA - eDNA 5th pass 37_C BE-Lig MG (version 2)... ...
TCGTGCACGATCTCCATGGCGCGCCCGCCCAGCACATAGCTGGGACGCACGACCAGCGGATAGCCGATGTCGGCGGCGTGCGCCAGGGCCTCGGCTTCGGTGCGCGCGGTGCGGTTGGGCGGCTGGCGCAGGCCGAGCTTGTTCAGCAGCTTCTGGAAGCGCTCGCGGTCCTCGGCGATGTCGATGGATTCCGGGCTGGTGCCGATGATGGGCACGCCGTTGGCTTCCAGCGCGCGCGCCAGCTTCAGCGGGGTCTGGCCGCCGTACTGCACGATCATGCCGACCGGGTTTTCCTTGTGGACGATCTCCAGCACGTCCTCGAGCGTCAGCGGTTCGAAGTACAGGCGGTCGGAGGTGTCGTAGTCGGTGGACACGGTTTCCGGGTTGCAGTTGACCATGATGGTCTCGTACCCGTCGTCGCGCAGCGCCAGCGCGGCGTGCACGCAGCAGTAGTCGAACTCGATGCCCTGGCCGATGCGGTTCGGACCGCCGCCCAGCACCACGATCTTCTTGCGGTCGGTGGGCGCGGCTTCGCACTCTTCCTCGTACGTGGAGTACATGTAGGCGGTGCGGGTGGCGAACTCGGCGGCGCAGGTGTCGACGCGCTTGTAGACCGGGCGCACGTTCAGCTGGTGGCGCAGCTTGCGCACTTCGGATTCCACCGTGTCGAGCAGGAAGGCCAGGCGGCGGTCGGAGAAGCCGCGGCGCTTCAGTTCCCACAGCGTGGCGTAGTCCAGGTCGGACAGCGTCTTCTGTTCGAGCGCCAGCTCGATGTCGACGATTTCCTTGATCTGCGACAGGAACCACGGGTCGATGTGCGTGATGTTGTGCACTTCGTCCAGCGTGAAGCCCTGCGCGAAGGCGTCGCCCACGTACCAGATGCGTTCCGGACCGGGTTCGCCCAGCTCGACCTGCAGCTTTTCGCGGTCGGTGGTCTTCTGGTTCAGGCCGTCGACGCCCACTTCCAGGCCGCGCAGCGCCTTCTGGAACGATTCCTGGAAGGTGCGGCCGATGGCCATGACTTCGCCCACGGACTTCATCTGGGTGGTCAGGCGCGCGTCGGCGGTGGGGAATTTCTCGAACGCGAAACGCGGCACCTTGGTGACGACGTAGTCGATCGAGGGTTCGAACGAGGCCGGGGTGGCGCCGCCGGTGATTTCGTTCTTGAGCTCGTCCAGCGTGTAGCCCACGGCCAGGCGCGCGGCGACCTTGGCGATGGGGAAGCCCGTGGCCTTGGAGGCCAGCGCCGACGAACGCGACACGCGCGGGTTCATCTCGATGACGATCATGCGGCCGTTCTTGGGATTGACGGCGAACTGCACGTTCGAGCCGCCCGTATCCACGCCGATCTCGCGCAACACCGCGATCGATGCGTTACGCATGATCTGGTATTCCTTGTCGGTCAGCGTCTGGGCCGGGGCCACCGTGATCGAGTCGCCGGTGTGCACGCCCATGGGGTCCAGGTTCTCGATGGAGCAGACGATGATGCAGTTGTCCGCCTTGTCGCGGACCACTTCCATCTCGAATTCCTTCCAGCCCAGCAGCGACTCTTCGATCAGCAGCTCGCTGGTGGGCGAGGCCTCCAGGCCGCGGCGGCAGATGGTTTCGAATTCTTCGGCGTTGTAGGCGATGCCGCCGCCCGAGCCGCCCATCGTGAAGCTGGGGCGGATCACGGCCGGGAAGCCCGAGGTGCCGACTTCGGCCGCGATGCGGCGCTGCACTTCCCAGGCTTCTTCCATGCTGTGGGCCACGCCCGACTTGGCCGATTCCAGGCCGATGTCGGTCATGGCCTGCTTGAACTTCTGGCGGTCCTCGGCCTTCTCGATGGCGTGCTCGTTGGCGCCGATGAGTTCCACGTTGTGCTTGGCCAGCACGCCGTGGTGGGCCAGGTCCAGCGCGCAGTTCAGCGCGGTCTGGCCGCCCATGGTGGGCAGGAGCGCATCGGGCTTTTCACGCTCGATGATCTTCTCGACGGCCTGCCAGGTGATGGGCTCGATGTAGGTGACGTCGGCCGTTTCCGGGTCCGTCATGATCGTGGCCGGATTGCTGTTGACCAGGATGGTGCGGTAGCCCTCGGCCTTGAGCGCCTTGCACGCCTGCGCGCCGGAATAGTCGAATTCGCAGGCCTGCCCGATGATGATGGGGCCGGCGCCGATGATGAGTATGCTTTTTAGGTCTGTACGCTTGGGCATGATGCAATCTTTACTTTTGGCCGGACATCAGGCTGATGAACTTATCGAACAGTTCGATGATGTCGTGCGGGCCGGGGCTGGCTTCGGGATGGCCCTGGAAGCAGAAGGCCGGACGGTCGGTGAGCTCGAAGCCCTGCAGCGTGCCGTCGAACAGCGAGACGTGCGTGGCTCGCGCGTTGGCCGGCAGGCTGGCGGCGTCGACCGCGAAGCCGTGGTTCTGGCTGGTGATGAACACGCGCTTGGAGGCCAGGTCCTGCACCGGATGGTTGGCGCCGTGGTGGCCGGTCTTCATCTTGAGCGTCTTGCCGCCCAGCGCCAGGCCCATGATCTGGTGGCCCAGGCAGATGCCGAACACCGGCAGCTTCTTGTCCAGGAAGGCGCGGGTGGCTTCGATGGCGTAGTCGCAGGGCTCGGGGTCGCCGGGGCCGTTGGACAGGAACACGCCGTCCGGATCGAGCTTGAAGACTTCCTCGGCGCTGGTCTGGGCCGGCACCAGCGTGATGCGGCAGCCGCGGTCGGCCAGCAGGCGCAGGATGTTGCTCTTGATGCCGAAGTCGTAGGCCACGACGTGGAACCTGGACTGGTCGGGCTTGGAGAAGCCCGCGCCCAGGCGCCAGGTGCCTTCGGTCCAGTCGGTGCTGTTCTTGATGGAGACGACGCGGGCCAGGTCCTGGCCGGTCATGCCGGCGAAGCCGCGGGCCAGTTCGACGGCGCGCTCGGCGTCGGTGCCGACGAAGATGCAGGCGCCCTGGGCGCCCTTGTCGCGCAGGATGCGGGTGAGCTTGCGGGTATCCACGCCGGAAATGGCGACGATGCCCTGCTCGGAGAGGTACTCAGGCAACGATTGCGTGGAACGGAAGTTCGACACGCGGGCGGGACAGTCGCGGACCACCAGGCCGGCGGCATAGACGCGGTTCGCTTCCACGTCCTCGGCGTTGACGCCGGTATTGCCGATGTGCGGATAGGTCAGCGTGACGATCTGGCCGCTGTAGCTGGGATCGGTGAGAATTTCCTGGTACCCGGTCATCGCGGTGTTGAACACCACTTCGGCAACGGTATGCCCAGGCGCACCGATCGACACGCCTCGAAAAATGGTACCGTCCGCCAGAGCCAGAATTGCAGGAGGGAAGCGGTTGATCCCCTCGGGAAAAAGTTGCGGCAGCACAGTAAACCCCGGTTTTAGAATCGATAATCAAACCTTCGAATTATACCTTGCGCGGCCGTTTTTCCTGGAGAACCGCGCCAAATAAGGCCGGGATAGGGATTTTGGGCCAGGCCATGGGACATACGGCCGGTTTTGCCCGCCCCGGCTCGGTGATACGCTTAGGACACCTTCAACCCTACCCAGCTGCGAGCCGTACCGCCCATGTCCAGTCAACTTGACGCCTTGCGCAACCACACCACCGTCGTCGCCGACACGGGGGACTTCGAAGCCATGAAGGCGCTGCGTCCCACCGACGCGACCACCAATCCGTCCCTTATTCTGAAGGCCGTCCAGCAGGACGCCTACCGCCCCCTGCTGGAGAAAACCGCGCGCGACCACCGCGGCGCCTCCACGGCCGAGCTCATGGACCGCCTGCTGGTGGCCTTCGGCCGCGCCATCCTGGACATCGTGCCGGGCCGCGTCTCGACCGAGGTCGACGCCCGCCTGTCCTTCGACACCCGCGCCACCATCGAACGCGCCCGCAGCCTGATCGTCCTGTACGAGGCCGCCGGCGTGCCGCGCGAGCGCGTGCTGATCAAGATCGCCTCGACCTGGGAAGGCATCCAGGCCGCCCGCGCGCTGCAATCCGAAGGGGTGCGCTGCAACCTGACGCTGCTGTTCTCGCTGCCCCAGGCCGTGGCCTGCGCCGACGCGCACGTGCAGCTCATTTCGCCCTTCGTCGGCCGCATCTACGACTGGCACAAGAAAGCCGCCGGCGCGGCCTGGGTGGAGGCGGACCATGCGGGCGGCAACGATCCCGGCGTGCAGTCGGTGACGCGCATCTACCACTACTACAAGCATTTCGGCATCGCCACCGAGATCATGGGCGCGAGCTTTCGCAACGTGGGCCAGATCCTGGCCCTGTCGGGCTGCGACCTGCTGACGATCAGCCCCGACCTGCTGACCAAGCTGGCCGCCACCGAGGGCGACGCCCCGCCCCAGCTGCGCGCCAGCGACGCCGCCGCCGGCATCGCCCGCATCGGCGCCGACGAGGTCACGTTCCGCACCCTGCTCAACGAGGACGCGATGGCCAGCGAAAAACTGTCCGAAGGCATCCGTTCGTTCGTGGCCGACGCGGTCAAGCTGGATGCGCTGATCGAGGGACAGCGGGGGTGATTGGCGGGTGATGGGTTTCGCGCGTTCGGCCGTCGTTTTCCTGGGACGATGGCGGCGCGCTACACCCATCCTACGGGTCGAGAGATCGCCGAACGCGCGCGCCCCATCGGACCGCCCCTACCGATGATCGTGCGAATGCACCTGCAGCGCTTCCAGGAAGCGCGACACCATGTTGTAGGCCGCCACCGTCGCGGTCAGTTCGACCATGAGCTTGTCGGTTCCCATCGCGGCGCGGGCGGCCTGGAATACCGGCTCGGGCACTTGCACGTTGCGCGTCATGGCGTCGGTATAGGCCAGCACCGCGCGTTCGCGCTCGCTGAACAGATCCGAGCCTTCCCAGGCGGGCAGCGCGTCCAGCTGGGCCTGCGACACGCCCTCTTTCAGGGCGATCGGGGCGTGCTGGTCGGCTTCGTAGGGCGCGCCGTTGATCGCCGCCACGCGCATGATGACCAGTTCGCGCAGATCGCCCGGCAAGGTGCTGAGCTGGCGGATGGAGGTCAGGTAATTGAGCCAGCCGCCGGCCACGGCGGGGCTGTGCAGCAGCATCTGGTACAGGTGCAGCACGCTACCCCGTTCGGCGACGATGCGGTCGACCAGCGGCCGGGCTTCGGGATGGGTCAGGTCGGCATAAGGCAGGCGGGCCATGGCAACTCCGTATGGATGGGGACGGCGGATCAGATCTTCTCGGTTTCGCCGGAACGGGGCTGCCATTTCATCAGGCGCTTTTCGCCCGCGCCGACGATGCCGTCCAGGATCAGCGCGAAGGCCGTCAGCACGATGATGCCGGCGAACACGGTGTTCACGTCGAACGTGCCTTCGGCCTGCAGGATCAGGTAGCCCACGCCGCTGGCCGAGCCCAGGTATTCGCCCACCACGGCGCCCACGAAGGCCAGGCCCACGGAGGTGTGCAGGCTGGAGAACACCCAGCTGGTGGCCGAGGGCAGGTACACGTGGCGCAGCAGCTGGCGCTTGCGCGCGCCCAGCATGCGCGCGTTGTCCAGCAGCGTCGGGCTGACTTCGCGCACGCCCTGGTAGACGTTGAAGAAGACGATGAAGAACACCAGCGTCACCGCCAGCGCCACCTTGGACCAGATGCCCAGGCCGAACCACATGCCGAAGATGGGCGCCAGGATCACGCGCGGCATCGAGTTGGCGGCCGTGATGTACGGGTCCAGGATCGCGCTGGCCTGCGGCGACAGGCCCAGCCACAGGCCGAAGCCCAGGCCGGCGACCGTGCCGATGAAAAACGCCAGCACGGTTTCGGTGAGCGTCACGCCCAGGTGCGCGTAGATGTCCGCGTTGGTGACGAACCAGGCCCAGATGCGGCCCCACACCTTCAGGGGCTCGCCGAAGAAGAACGCCACTTTGGGATCGCGCGAGGCGAAATGCCACACCAGCAGGATCGCCACCAACAGCAGCAGCTGCCAGAAGCGCAGGCTGGCCGAACCGGGTTTGATCAAAGACTTCGACATGGCTCAGGCTCGCTTTTGTTGGGCATAGCCCTTGAGTACCTCTTCGCGCAGCACGCCCCAGATCGCGGCGTGCAGTTCCACGAAACGCGGATGGGTACGCACTTCGGCCACGTCGCGCGGACGCGGCAGGTCGATGGCGAATTCGCCGATGGGATGGGTGCCCGGCCCGGCCGACAGCACCACCACGCGGTCGCTCATGGCGATGGCCTCGTCCAGGTCGTGCGTGATGAACAGCACGGCCTTGCGCTTGGCCATCCACAGGTCCAGCACCTCGTTTTCCATGAGCTGGCGGGTCTGGATGTCGAGCGCCGAGAACGGCTCGTCCATCAGGATGATGTCGGGGTCGCGGATCAGGGTCTGCGCCAGCATGGCGCGCTTGCGCATGCCGCCCGACATCTGATGCGGATAGCGGCCCTCGAAGCCGCCCAGGCCGACCCGGCGCATCCATACGCGGCCCTGCTCCAGCGCCTCCTGGCGCGGCACGCCGGCGAATTCCAGCCCGGCCACCACGTTGTCCAGCGCGCTGCGCCAGGGCAGCAGCGCCTCGCCCTGGAACATGTAGCCGGCGCGTTCGTTGATGCCCTGCAGGGGCTGCCCGAACACCTTCACCTGCCCGGCCGACGGCGCCAGCAGGCCGGCGCCGACGTTGAGCAGGGTGGACTTGCCGCAGCCCGTGGGCCCCACCACCGATACGAACTCCCCGGGCGCGATCGCCAGGGAAGTGTCGGCCACGGCGGTGTAGCGCTGGCTGCGGTCGTCACGCGAGACAAAGGTGCAACTGATGTTGTCCAGCGACAGCGCGGCTTCAGCCATTGGGATACTTCTCGTTGGCGCGGCGCGCGAAGTCGTTGGTCCAGACCTTGGAGGCGTCGATCTTCGAGCCGTCGAAGTCCGGCTGGTAGGCGGCCAGCGCCTTGAGCGCGGTGGCCGCGCCGTCCTCGGGGATCATGCCGTCGGGCGACAGGCCTTCCATGCTCTTGCCGATGGCGGCCTTGTACACCGCCGGATCGCCTAGCAGATAGGTTTCGGGCACGACCTTGGCGATTTCTTCCGGGCCGGCCTTCTGGATCCACTTGTCGGCGCGCACCAGCGCGTTGGCCAGCGCCTGCGCGGTGTTGGGATTGGCGTCGAGGAAGGCCTGGGGCGCGTACAGGCAGCCTGCCGGCATGTTGCCGCCGAAGATGTCGCGCGTGTCCTTGAGGGTGCGCGTATCGACGATGACCTGGATGTCGCCGGGCATCTCCAGCATGGACACCACGGGGTCGGTGTTGGAGATGGCGTCGATCTGGCCGCTGCGCAGCGCGGTCACCGCGCCGGCGCCGGCGCCCACGCCGATGAAGGACACGTCGGAAGCCTTCAGGCCGTGCTTGGCCAGGAAGAAGCTGACCACCATGTTGGTCGAGGAGCCCGGCGCGGTCACGCCGATCTTCTTGCCCTTCAGGTCGGCCGCGCCCTTGTAGCCGGGCAGGTTCTTCTTGGACACGCCCACGCCTATCATCGGCGCGCGCCCTTGCAGCACGAAGGCGCGGTAGGCCTGGCCCTTGGACTGCATGGACAGCGTGTGCTCGAACGCGCCCGAGACGATGTCGGCGCTGCCGCCCACCACGGCCTGCAGGGCCTTGGAACCCCCCGCGAAGTCGGCGATGCTGACGTCCAGGCCTTCGTCCTTGAAATAGCCGCGGGCTTCCGCGATGGACAGCGGGAGGTAGTAGATCAGCGGTTTGCCGCCGACTGCGATCTGGACCTTGGTCTTTTCGAGCTTCTGCGCGCGCACGATGGCGGGCGCCATGCCCATGACGCCGGCGGCGCCGGCCATCTTGAGCAGATCACGGCGAGTGACTGACATTGCTTGTCTCCTGGTTGTCGGGTGTACCGATAGCGCCGGTCTGCGCCAGCTCGTCGATAGCCGCTGAATCATACCCCAGCGATTTCAGGACTTCCTCGGTATGTTCCCCTAATCTCGGCCCCACCCAGCGCGTGCCGCCCGGCGTTTCCGACAGCTTGGGCACCACCGCCGGCAGCTTGACCGGCGTGCCGTCGGCGAAGCGGTGCTGCTCTATCATGCCGCGCGCCAGGAACTGCGGATCGCCGAACATGTCGGCCACGCTGTAGATCTTGCCCACCGGCACGTCGGCGGCCTTCAGCACGCCCAGCGCCTCTTCGATGCCGCGGCCGTCGCACCATTGCTGGATGGCGCCGTCGATCTCCTCGACGCGCCTGGCGCGGCCGTCGTTGCGCACCAGGTCGGGGTCCGTGGCCAGGTCGTCGCGGCCGATGGCGCGCATCAGCCGATGGAAGATCGCGTCGCCGTTGCCGGCGATGACGATGTTCTGGCCGTCGCGCGTGGTGTAGGTGTTGGAGGGCACGATGCCGGGCAGCGCGCCGCCGGTGCGCTCGCGCACCACGCCGGCCACGTCGTACTCGGGCACCAGGCTCTCCATCATGTTGAACACGGCCTCGTACAGCGCCACGTCCACCATCTGCCCCTGCCCGGCCCGGCACTCGGCGCCCGTCTTGCCGTTCCAGCGCCCGCCGGTGGCGTCGCGGTGGCGCAGCGCCATCATCGCGCCGATCACGCCGTGCAGCGCGGCGATCGAATCGCCGATGGAAATGCCCACCCGCAGCGGCGGGCGGTCCGGGTGGCCAGACACGTAGCGCAGGCCGCCCATGGATTCGCCGATCGCGCCGAAGCCGGGCTGGTCCTTCATGGGGCCGGTCTGCCCGTAGCCGGACAGGCGCACCATGATGAGCGCCGGATTGGCGGCGCGCAGCTGTTCGTAGCCCAGCCCCCACTTCTCCAGCACGCCGGGCCGGTAGTTCTCGACCACCACGTCGGCCTCCAGCGCCAGGCGGCGGGCGATTTCCTGCGCGCGCGGGTCTTTCAGGTTGAGCGCGATCGAGCGCTTGTTGCGGGCCTGCACCGTCCACCACAGGGAATTGCCTTCGTGCAGGTGGCGCCAGCTGCGGATGGGATCGCCGCCGCCGCTGCCGTCGGGCCCGTGCGGCGTCTCGACCTTGATGACGTCGGCGCCGAATTCGCCGAAGATGCGCGCGGCGAACGGGCCGGCAATGAGCGTGCCGAGTTCCAGGACTTTCAGTCCGGTCAGCGCTGACATTGTTTGTCTCCTCGCGGAATTTTCCAGGCGGCCTTCGATGCGTTGCCGAAGGCTCGTGATTTGATGTTTGGTACGGCACCTTACCTCCCGCGATAGCGGGTAGGGAGTGGGTCCCACTCAGGTGGTCTTGCGTTCCATCAGGGCCCAGGCGATGGTGCCTGCGTCCACGTATTCCAGCTCGCTGCCCGCCGGCACGCCGCGCGCCAGCCTGGTCACGCGCAGGCCGCGTTCGCTCAGGGCCTCGCCCAGGAAGTGCGCGGTGGTCTCGCCCTCGGCGGTGAAGTTGGTGGCCAGGATGACCTCCTGCACCTCGCCGTCGGTGGCGCGCTGGATCACGCGGTCGAAATCCAGCTCGCGCGGGCCTATGCCTTCCAGCGGCGCCACCCGGCCCATCAGCACGTAGTACAGGCCGCGGTAGCCGTGGCTGGACTCGATCATGTTCTGGTCGGCCGGGGTTTCGACGATGCACAGCAGGCTGCGATCGCGCTTGGGATTGCTGCAGGTGCCGCAGACCTCTTCTTCCGAAAAGCTGTTGCAGCGGGCGCAGTGCTTCAGGTCCCGCACCGCGCTGGCCAGCGCCCGGCCCAGCATGTCCGCGCCTTGCGGATCATGCTGCAGCAGGTGATAGGCCATGCGCCTGGCGGAGCGCACGCCCACGCCGGGCAGGCGCCGCAGCGCCTCGATCAGCGACACCAGCGGTTCGGGTTCGGGCAGTAAAGGGTCCATCGGGGTCCATCGGGGTCCATCGTGGTCCGTCGCGGCCGGGGCCGGAATCAGAACGGCAGCTTCATGCCCGGGGGCAGCGGCATGCCGGCGGTGACCGACGCCATTTTTTCCTGGGAAGTGGCCTCGGCCTTGCGCAGCGCGTCGTTGAACGCGGCGGCGACCAGGTCTTCCAGCATGTCCTTGTCGTCGCCCAGCAGCGACGGGTCGATGGCGACGCGCTTGACGTCGTGGCGGCAGGTCATGGTGACCTTGACCAGGCCGCCGCCGGAGGCGCCTTCGACCAGGATCTCGGCCAGCGCGTCCTGCGCCTTCTTCATGTTTTCCTGCATCTGCTGCGCCTGGCGCATCAGGCCGGCGAGTTGTCCTTTCATCATGATCGGTGCTTCCTTGAACTAGGGGAATGGGAGATTGCCGCCGCCTCAGGCGGCGGCCGGGGAATCGACGTGGCGGATGGAGCCGGCGACGACCTGTCCGCCGAAATCGGCCACCAGCGCCTGCACGAAGGGATCTGCCGCGACCGCGTCCTCGGCGGCCTGCTGGCGGGCGGCGCGTTCGGCCTGGGCCACGGCGTGCGCCGTGGCGTCGCCGGTCACGCCGACTTCCACGTCCAATCGTATGCCCTGGCCGAAATGCTCGCACAGCACCGTCTGCAGGCGGATGCGGCTTTCGCTTTCGGCCAGCGTCTTGACGGCCACGCGCAGGACGATGGCGTCGCCCTGCACGCCGGCCCATTCGCTCTGGCGCGCCAGTTCGGCGGCCAGGCCGGTGACCGGCAGGCGCGCGGCCAGCTCGGGCCAGCCCGCCGCGGTCATGTCGGCGATGCGCGCGCGCGAGCCGCGCTTGCGGGCAGGCGCCGGGCCTTCGCGCCGCACGGGCGCGGCCGCGGCCGGCGCGGCGCCCGGCGGAGCCAGGGTTTCGAATTCGTCGTCGTCCGGGTCCGCCGTGAAACCGTTGTCCGGGGCGAAACCGGCTTCGGCGTCGTACGGGATTTCCTCGTCGACCCAGGACGGCGGGCCGTCGACGGTCTCGGGCGCGGCCGGCGCGGCGGCGACCGCTGCGGCCGGCGTGACCGCCAGGGCGGCGGACGCGGGCGCGCGGTCGGACGCGTCGGGAGAGGCTGCTGCCGGCTCGGCCGGCAGCTCTTCCCAGGGCGGCACGCTCTGCGCTTCGGCGGCGGGCTCCGGGCTTGCCGGCTCGGGTGCGGCGGCAGCGGCGGGTGCGGGCGTAGGCGCGGGAGTCGGCGCCGGTGCGGGCGCCGGCTGCGCTGCAGGCGCGGGCTGCGGCGCGGCGACGGGCGCGGGCGCGGCGACCGGGTCTGCCGTCTGGCGGGCCGGGACGGCGGGCGCCTCCACCGCGGTCTGCGGGCCGGCATCGCCGTTGAGCGCCAGCATGCGCAGGCAGGCCATGATGAAGCCCGCGTATTCGTCGGGCGCCAGCGTCAGCTCGCCGCGGCTGTGCACGGCGACGGAATAGAACAGCTGCACCGCGTCGGGATGCAGCGACTGCGCCAGGCGCGCGATGTCCGCCGCCAGCGGGTCCTCGGCCGGCGTCACGCCGCTGACGCGCTGCTCGATGGCCACGCGCGACAGCAGCACGGCCAGATCGGCCAGCGCGCCGGTATAGGACAGGCCGCGCACCGCCAGTTCGTCGGCCACCGCCAGCACGCCCTTGGCGTCGCCGGTGGACAGCGCGTCCAGCAGGCGCACCAGGTGGCGCTGGTCGATGGTGCCGAGCATGCCGCGCACGGCTTCTTCGGTGAGGTTGCCGGCGCTATAGGCGATGGCCTGGTCGGTCAGCGACAGCGCGTCGCGCATGGAGCCCGCGGCCGCCTGCCCGATCAGCCGCAGCGCCGGCACTTCGAAGCCCACCTCTTCCTGGCCGAGCACGGCCTGCAGGTGGCCGACGATGGAGTCGGCCGGCATCTGCTTGAGGTTGAACTGCAGGCAGCGCGACAGCACCGTCACCGGAATCTTCTGTGGGTCGGTGGTGGCCAGGATGAACTTGACGTGCGGCGGCGGCTCTTCGAGCGTCTTGAGCATGGCGTTGAACGCATGCCCGGTCAGCATGTGGACTTCGTCGATCATGTAGACCTTGAAGCGTCCCGCGCCGGGCGCGTACACGGCCTGCTCCAGCAGCTGCGTCATTTCCTCGACGCCGCGGTTCGAGGCCGCGTCCAGTTCGAGGTAGTCGACGAAGCGCCCTGCGTCGATTTCCGTGCAGGCCTGGCACACGCCGCAAGGCTTGGACGTGATGCCGGTCACGCAGTTGAGCGATTTGGCCAGGATGCGCGAAAGCGTGGTCTTGCCCACCCCGCGGGTCCCGGTGAACAGCCATGCGTGGTGCAGGCGTTGCGTGTCGAGCGCATGCGTCAATGCGCGCACCACGTGATCCTGTCCCACGAGGGTATCGAACGATCGCGGCCGCCACTTGCGGGCCAGTACCAGATAAGTCATGGGTGGATTGTAGAGCCTGTTTCGCGAGCTGGCTCGAAAAGACGCCGGCTGCAATGCAAAGGGGACGGGCTTATTTTCGTGGGCGTATCCCTGGAAAATAACCCCGTCCCCTCAGGAAAACAAAGGGTCATGCATATGTCATGACCCCCTGCTTTGAAGAATCCGGATGGCGAGCCTTACTCCGGCACTGACCCTAAACGACTATGGCTGCTTCGTTCCCGACCTGACCAGGTTCACCGTCGAACCATGCGAAGGGGCCCGCCACTTGGAATTCTAGCAGAGCTGCGCTTCGCTTGCTCGCTCGAATTCCAAGTGGCGGGCCCCTGGGGGCAATATGTGGGCTCCCTCCCCGGCCCTCCCTCCAGGAGGGAGGGGGTGGGGACTTCGCTTCGCTTGTCCCTTTGGCTCGCTTCGCTTTGCCTTGTTTGTTGGCGGGTTCCGGCTTTGGGTGGGGGCGCCTTTGCTTCGCTTATCCCCTTTGGCTCGCTTTGCTTTGCCTTGTTTGTTGGCGGGCTCCGGCTTTGGGTGGGGGCCCCTTCGCTTCGCTTGTCCCTTTGGCTCGCTTCGCTTTGCCTTGTTTGTTGGCGGGCTCCGGCTGGACGTAGGATGGGTGCAGCGCGCGATTTCTGGCGCAAGGACGCTACCTTCGAGCGCGCGGAACCCATCGGGCGGCGATAGCCGCCGGGATGGTCGCGGGATCACACCGCCCACGGGTTCAATGCTGCAAATCTATCCACGCCTTCGCTCTTGGGAAATAGAGGGCGGCTCTGGCTTTGCGGCCGTCCAGGGCGGTTACCTGGGTGCAGTAGCGTTGCAGTTGTTCGCCGTGGCGTTGGCGCATGCGTTGGGCGAAGGCGGTGGCGGATTCGCCGGGATGGGGGCGGCCGGTTTTGTAGTCGACGATGAGCCAGCCGTCTTCGGTGCTCAGGGCCAGGTCGATGACCGAGACCTTGCCGGCGGCGTCGATGAGGGGCCATTCCCGGCGGGCGCCGGATTGCGAGAGCAGCCACAGGCCGCGTTCGTCGGCCAGGGTGGCTTGCAGGGTGTCCAGCACGGCTTCGGCGGCGGCCTCGGCCTGGCTGGCGGGGATGCCGGCGCGGGTGAGTTGGCGGCGCATGGCGGGCAGGCGGTCGGCCAGGGCCTGGGCGGGCCAGGCTTGGGCGCCGTCCTGGCCGATGCGGGCCAGCCAGGCGTGGGCCAGGGTGCCGATGGCGGCGTCGTAGCCGGCTTCGAGCTGCCAGGCGGGATGTTCGGCGCCCTCGCCCCAGACGCCGCGCGCGGGAGCGGCGAAGCCGGGGCTGGCGACTTCGTCGGCCAGGCGCGCCAGTTGCGCCAGGCCCGCGCTGTCCACGCGCCGCAGCGGTTCGCCCTGCAGTTCGGGGCCGTCCTCGGCCTGCGGCGCGGTCTCGCCGTCCAGCGAGGGCGGCGTCGGCGCGGCCAGGCAGGGCCACAGGCGGCCCAGCAGGCTGGCCGGCGGCGGCGGCTTGACCTGGCCGCTGGCCTCGTCCACCGACAGGTGGCCCACCAGATGCAGGCGCTTGCGCGCACGCGTGGCGGCCACGTACAGCAGGCGGTCGACTTCATACGACGCACGGCGCGCTTCGCGCGCGCCGAGGTAGCGCGACACCGGGTCGGCTTCGGTTTCGGCGCGCGGCTTGACCGGGCCGAACAGCACGCGGCCGCCGCTGTGTTCGAAACGCACCAGCGGCGCCTGGTCGCCGCGCGGGGCGCGGTGCAGGCCGTACAGGATGACCGTCTCGAATTGCAGGCCCTTGGACTTGTGCATGGTCATGATCTCGACCGCGCCCGCGTCCTCGTCGGCCGCGTCCGGGGCGGCGAACAGGCGCGCGATGCCGGCGTCCAGCGCCGCGGCGTCGATGGCGCCGTGCGGCGCCAGCCGCTCGACCAGCTGGAACAGGCTTTCCGCGTCGTTGGCCACCGACACGCCGGCGTACAGGGACGGGCCGCCCAGGCGGCGCCACAGCGATTCGACCCAGGCGGCGAACGGCATCGCGCCCGAGGCGTTGCGCGCGTCCAGCAGGATGCCCGCCACCTGCCGCAGGCGCGCGAACTCGTCGGCGCCGAGCACGGCTTGCGCGGACGGCGTTTCCGGCGCGACGGGCGCCGCGTCGAACAACGAACCTTGCGGCCCGGCGCTGGCGGCCGCGGGCGCGGTCTGCGGCGTGATGCGCAGCGCGCGCTCCAGCAGCACCGGCACCGGCGTGATGTGATCGTCGCCGAACAGCCGCTGCAGCGAAGTCAGCGTCAGGCCGCAGTACGGCGCGCGCAGCACCGACAGCCAGGCCAGGCGGTCGCCGGGATGCGACAAGGCGCGCACCAGCTGCACCAGGTCGGCCACCACCGGCCGCAGCGCCAGCGGCACCAGGTCCACCGCGCGGCAGCGTATGCCTTCCTGCGCCAGCCTGCGGGTCAGGTTGCCCAGGTGGCTGCGCGCGCGCACCAGCACCGCGACGGGATGCCTGGCGCCCTTGTGCTCGATCAGCGCCTGGCGCACCAGGTCCACCGCGATGTCCTCGGCCTGTTCCTCGGCGGCGGCCATTCCCTCGCGCGACCACGCGGGATGAAAGCGCACCGCCGGCTCCGGCAATGCCTCGTGAAACGCGGTCGACGGGCTGTAGGCGATGGCGCCGGCGGCCGCGTCGCTGCGCCGCGGCAGCAGTTGCGCGAACGACTGGTTGACCCATTCGACGATGCCGGCCTGCGAGCGGAAGTTGTCGGTGAGGTTGAGGAAGTCGGGCTTCAGCTCGCCCACGCCGATGTCCGCCACTTCCAGGAACAGGCCCACTTCGGCCTTGCGGAAGCGGTAGATCGATTGCATCGGATCGCCCACCAGGAACAGGCTGCGGCCGTCGCCGGCCTGCCAGCCCGAGGTCAGCGTGCGCAGCAGGTCCAGCTGCGTCTGGCTGGTGTCCTGGAATTCGTCGATGAGCAGATGGCGGATCGAGGCGTCGAGCTTCAGCAGCAGTTCGCCGGGATCGTCGGCGCTGCCCAGCGCGGCCGCGGCGCGCTGCGCGATCTCGATGAAATCCACTTCGCCCGTGTCGGCAAAGCGCAGCCGCAGCTGCGCCACCGCCAGCGCCAGCGTCATCAGCTGCGCGCCCAGCACTTCCCATTGCTCGTCGCTGAAATGCGGCGCGGGCACGTCGCGGATCGCGTGCAGGCGGCGCACCCATGGCGCGTCCGGGTCGGCGGCGTCCAGCCAGGCCACGAACGGTTCCTTGTGCGCGCATTTGGGCGGAAAGCCCAGGGTCTTGGTGACGGTCTTGCGCAAGGTGCCGGTGCCCGTCAGCAGCAGATGCGCCACGGCCTGCCATTGGTCCAGCATGTCGGCGTCGGGCAGCAGTTCTTCGGTCCAGTCCAGAAGCGCCAGCAGCTTGTTCTCGGCTTCGCCGTCCTGCAGGCAGGCGGCGGCCAGCCGCGCCGGGCTGCAAAGCGCCTCGGCCCAGCCATAAGGCATGGCCGCGCAAAGCGAGTCCAGGTCCTCGCCGATGGCCTCGGCCAGCATGGTTTCCAGCGCCTCGCGGTCGGAGCCGTGGCGCAGCAGCGGCAGCCATTGGTCGCGCTGGCCCAGCATGTCGGCGATGGCTTCCTTGGCCGCCTGCACGTCCACGTCCAGGTGCTTAAGCAGGATGCGCACGGCCTCGTAGTCGTCGGCCAGTTCCAGCGTGGCGCGGGCCGCGGCCTCGTAGTGCGCGCGCGCGTCGTCGGTGATCTCGGGCATGCCGCCCAGCTCCGACAGCCACGGCATGCTGCGCACCAGGCCGGCGCAGAACGAGTCGATGGTGCGGATGGCCAGCCGCGCCGGATGCTCCAGCAGGTGCCAGCCCAGCTCGTCGTTGCGCGCCAGGGCGGCGCGCGCGAGCTCCCAGCTGCGGCGTTCGTGCATGGCCTCGGGCGGGCCGTCCTGCCCGCGGCGCAATTTGCTGAGCACGCGCGCGTGCATCTCGGAGGCGGCCTTGCGCGTGAAGGTGATGGCGACGATTTCTTCCGGACGGTTGACCGTGGCCAGCAGCGCCAGGATGCGGTCGGTCAGCAACTCGGTCTTGCCCGAGCCGGCGGGCGCCTGCACCAGGAAGGATCGCGTCGGGTCCAGCGCGGCGGCGCGCGCGGCGTGGTCGTGCGGCAGTCGTTCTTGTTCAGCCATGGATCAAGCGTCCTCGTCGTCCAGATGCAAACGCAGGAACGGCAATGCATCGCAGTATTTCAAGTCGTCGCGGCGGTAGGCCACGTTGGCCGCATGGCCCGCGACGTATTCATCGGCCAGCGCTTCGATGGCGGCGCGCCAGCGCTCGCGTATCTGCGGCCACGACAGGCCTTCGAAGAATTTGCTGTCGCTGGCCAGGGTCACGCCCTCCATGCCCAGGTCCTCGTCGGCCAGGCCGGCCACGGCGACCTGGCGCGCGTGGATCTGCGCCAGCACCAGGCCGGCCACGTCGCCGCCGGCGGCCTCGGCCAGCACCGAAGCGTAGAACGGCAGCTGCAGGTTCACGGGGCGGCTGCGCGACCAGTCCGGCTCGGGCCGGGCCGGGGCCGCGCCGGTCTTGTAGTCCACGATGACGTTGCGGCCGTCCTGCAGGCTGTCGATGCGGTCCAGCCGCAGCTTCAGCACCAGCGCGCCGCGCTGCCACTGATGGTTTTTTTCAACCTGGGCCACGGCGAACGGCAGGCGCTGCGCTTCCTTGTCGAGCCAGGCCGCCAGCACGGTCTGCGCGCGCTGGCACTCCAGCGTGCGCAAGGCCGGCGCGTAGTCTTTCAGTTCCTCGTCGGCGGCCTGCGCCACGGCCTGGGCCACCAGGTCCGGCAGGCGGCGTTCGGCCATCAGCTCGTGCAGTTTTTCCTGGTCGGGCATCATGCCCCACAGCAGTTCCAGGGCCTTGTGCAGGAACTGGCCGCGCACGTTCACCCCGGCCGCATCGGCGTAGGAGGCCAGTTCGCGCCCGCCCAGGCGATGGCGCACGAAGGCCCACAGCGGGTTGCGCGCCTGCGTGTCCAGCACGTCCAGGCCGCCGCCGCCGCGATTGCCCGCCGCCAGCGGCGGGCCTTGCGTGTCGTCCAGCGATTCCTGCGGCAAGGCCGCCAGCGCCGGTTGCGCCCCGGGCGTCCAGTCGGTCAGGGGCGCGGCGGCGATCAGCGGCGACGGACGCAATTCGCGCTCGCCGTCCATGTGCGCGTGGCTGACGATGATCTCCGGCGCGCAGCGGCACAGCGCGGCGTACATGCCTTCGGCCCATTCGCGCTCGCGCTCCGGCGTGGCGCGCGGCGCCTTGGCCTGGCGCAGCACCGCCAGCGGCAGCAACGGATTGGGCTTGGGCGAAGCGGGCAGCACGTCGTCGGTCAGGCCCAGTATCCAGACGCCGTCCCAGTAGCCGCCCTCGGCTTCCAGCAGGCCCAGCACGTCCAGGCGCGCCAGCGGATCGCGCTGCGGCTGGAACGAGGCGGACCGCGCCACGCTCTCCAGCAGGTTGACGGCGGCCAGCCCGCCCAGGCGGCCCGCCGCCGGCGCCAGCGCGGAAAAACTGCCCAGCGCATCGCCCAGCGCGCCCATCACCTGGTAGCCCACGCTGTCGAGCACGGCTTCGCCCGGAAAGCCCAGCGCCGTCAGCGCGGCCTTCATGCGCAGCATCCAGACGTCGCAGGTGGCCTGCTTGCCGCCGCGCGTCCAGACTTCCATGGCCTGGTCCCAGGCCTGTGCCAGCGACGGCAGATCGGCCAGCAGCTTGCGCCAGTCCTGCGGGCTGACGCGCAGCTGCGCCTGGCGCCGCCAGCGCGCGTCGATCGAGGCCAGCCGCGCGCGGTCGCGCACGTCGCCGGCGCAATGCCCGCCCAGCAGCGCCGCGCCCAGCACTTCGACGCCGCAGCCCTTGCCCGGCGCGCATTCGGCCAGGGCGCGCAGCCAGGCGAGCGCGGCGCGCGCCATCGGCCATTCGTTCAGCGGCCGGCCCACCGCCACGTTGAAGGCATATGCGGCCTGGCCGCCGCGTCCGGCCAGGGCCTGGCTCAATACCCGCCGCGCGAAAGGCGATTCCGCCTCGAGCTGCGGCGACACGATGGCGTAGCGGCCATGCGGATTCTGCTTCAGGCGTTCGGCCGCCCAGGCCGCGGCGGCGCGCCATTGCGCCCCCTGGTCCGCGGCCTCGTAGCGGCGCGCCGCGGTTTCCACGCGCTGCGCATCGCGCCACTGCGCGACGGCCGCGCCCTGCGCTTCGAAGGCGCGCAGCAGGCGCCGGAACCGCGGCGACAGGTCGGTGAAACCGGCCAGCACCAGCTGCCGAGGGATGGGCAGCCGTCCATCCTCCAGCGCGCGCAGCACGCGCGCATAACCCTGGTTCGCGTCCTCGGCGTCGATGCCGGCCAGCACCTGGCGATAACGCTCGCGCCATCTGGCGAAGCCGCGGTATTCGTCGGTGTCCGCGCCCGAGGGCACATGGAGGTCCCACTCGTCCATGAGCAGGTCCGCGTCCATGGCCAGGCGCGCGGCCTGGCTGGCGTCGAGCAGTACGCGCTCGGCTTCTTCCGCCCGGATCGCCTCGGTCCACACCAGCTGCGTGGCGAAGCTGTCCAGCCGGTAGGCCGGCACGCCCTCATCGGCCTCGAATGCGAGCTCGTTGGCGGATTCGGCCAGCCAGGCCGACAGCGGCAGGATGCGCGGCAGTTCGCTGACCTGGCGCTCCTGGCGCAGCAGGCCGGCCAGCTCCAGCGTCAGGCGGCGCGACAGGCGGTTGTTGACGGTCAGCACCAAGGTGCCGGCGGCCGGCATGGCGCCGATTTCCGGCAGAGACAGATCGGGATGGATAGGCGAGGAGTCCTGCATGGGCACCCGGGACGCGCGCCCGCGGCGCGCGCCGATGAAGGAGAAAAATATCGCCGTAGGATACCGCGAGCCGGCGGCGCGGAACGCGCCGCCCGGGCACTGGAAACTAGAAGCCGCAAAGCGCGGCCAGGTTTTCCCAGTGGATCTGCATCTCGGGCGTGCTGTAGCCCCAGAAGGCCAGGCCGAGCAAGGCCGCCAGCGCCAGCCCGCCGGCCACGCGCCAGCCGCGGCGGCGGGACGAGGACGGCTGGACGGGTCTGGACGTCATGGCGGCTCCGGGTCAGGCGGGAACGGGCTGGGCCACCGGCTGCTCGCGCACCGGCAGGCACAGCAGCGCGGCGATGACGGCCAGCGCCACGCCCAGCCACCACACCAGGTCGTAGCTGCCGGTCCTGGCGTAGGCGTATCCGCCCAGCCAGACGCCGATGAAGCTGCCGATCTGGTGGCCCAGGAACACGATGCCCGACAGCGTGGCCGCATAGCGCAGGCCGTAGATCTGCCCGATCAGGCCCTGCGTGAGCGGCACCGTTCCCAGCCAGAACAGGCCCATCCAGGCGGCGAAGGCATACAGCACCCAGGGCGACAGCGGCAGCCACAGCAACAGCAGGATGCCGAAGGCGCGCATGCCGTACACCGCGGCCAGCAGGCGCTTCTTGCTGTACTTGCCGCCCAGCTTGCCGGCATAGAACGACCCCAGCACGTTGAACAGCCCGATCAGCGCGATGGCGGTGGCGCCGTGCCCCGCCGTCAGGCCGCCATCGGTAACGTAGGCCGGCAGGTGCAGCGTGATGAACGCCGTGTGGAAGCCGCAGACGAAGTAGCTCCAGAACAGGAAATGGAACGACGGATGGCGCACGGCCTGCTTGACCGCGGCGGCCAGCGACTGCTGCGGACCCGAATGGGCCTGCGGCCGGCCGCGCAGGAAATAGGCCAGCGGCGCGCCGCAGGCGACGAACAGCGACAGCACCCACAGCGCGCCCGGCCAGTCCAGCCCGCTGATCAGCAGCTGGCCGGTGGGCACCACGGCGAACTGCCCCATCGAGCCGCCCGCGCTGGCGATGCCCATGGCGGTGCTGCGATAGGCCGGCGGCACCGAACGGGCCACCACCGGCAGGATCACCGGAAACGTCGTGCCCGCCTGCCCCAGCCCGACCAGCACGCCGGCGGTCAGGTACAGCGTGGTCTCGTCGGTGGCGAAGCGCGTGCCGATCATGCCCAGCATGTACAGCAGCGCCCCCAGGGCGATGGTGCGGCCCGAACCGTATCGGTCGGCCAGGATGCCCATGAAAATACAGGCCACGCCCCACACCAGGTTCTGCAGCGCGAACGCCATGGAAAACACTTCGCGGCTCCAACCGTGGGCCAGCCCCATCGGTTGCATGAACAGGCCGAAGGTGGCGCGCACGCCCATGGCAAGCAGCACGACCAGCGTGCCCAGCGCAATGGTGCGCATGGAAATCGTATCGGATGGGTTGGACATGAAATCCGTGTCTCGTTGTTTTTGGTTTTCCGCCCCCTCCTCGGAGCGGTCCGGCGCAGCGGGCCGGATCAAACATCATATACAACTTCCGGCGCCGGCTTCGCAGCGCCGCGGCGGTTCGGATCGGGGATGGGGAAGGAGGCGGGGCTGAAGCGCCCTGGGCAATGATGGGAGGTGGCGTCTCCGACAGGAATCGAACCTGTATCTAGGACTTAGGAGGTCCTTGTTCTATCCATTGAACTACGGAGACACACCAAGCGCGGCATTGTATCGCTTTTATCGCGCGGCAATGGAAAAGCCCTGCGGACGCTACGGCCTGAGGGCGCGGACGGGCCGGCGCGCAAGCCTGGTCTTGAAATCCTGCCGCGTATCGCAGATCAGATGGATGTAGACGGTATCGCCCAGCACTTCATAGATCACGCGGTTCCTGGCGACGATGATTTCCAGGAAATGCATGGCCGGCAGTTCGGCCGGGGCATGGCTGGCGTGGGGAAACCGCTCAAGATTCAAAATGGCTTTTTTGATCCTGGCGTACGCATCCAGCCATACGGCCTGGGAGAAGTGCTTTCTGATGTAGCGGCGGATTTCATGGAGATCATCGACGGCGGACTGGAGAAAGACCACCTTGCCACTCATTGCTCGTCGTCCTGATCCATGGCCTCGATTCGGGCGAAGACGTCCTCCGCGGCAACGATCTTTCCTTCCTCGATCTGCGCGCGGCCCTGGGCCAGGAGCTGCAGCAGCGCCATGGCCTGCTCCTGCTCTTCGTAGCTCTGGACGTCCATGACGACCAGCTTGGCTTCGCCATTTTGCGTGATGAGCATCGGCTCGCGGCTCTCGGAGATGTCCTTCACGATCTGGGCGGTATGGCTTTTCAGGTAACTGATTGGCTTGACCTGGGTGGAGTACTTCATGGGCTGCTCCGGCGGATTCGGCAAGACCAATCATAGTCTTAATTCAGTCTTTCCCGGCTGACGCGGCCCGCGTTCAGCCAAATGAGGGTTAATCCGGGCTACGCTCACGCGCCGTACGCCATTAGCGTCTCGTGACGCGTCTTGTGACGATTCCGGGCATGCGTCAATACGTCACTATTATTTTTTTCATCGATGATAGCGAATCGTCTTGCGCATCACTTGAAATTGCTGTTTAAATTCGACGCGTAAGCCACTAATTCATTTCGACTTTTCCTGAACCGACGGAACGCCGGCTTAAGAAATATTTGTTCACACACTGACAAGCCTGCTCAGACCATGGCATTTTCCTGGAAACGTGCGATTGCGAACGCGATAGCGCCGATGGCGCTGGCGATGTGCGCGCTCCTGCCCTCCGCGGCGCTGGCCGCCAAGAACACCGATCCCTGCAAGACCAACGCGAAGTCGTCGGCCTGCAAGGCGCAGCAGGCCAAGAAGGCGCCTGCCGCCAAGAAAACCCCTCCCAAGACCTCCTCGGCCAAGGCCGCGCCCAAGAGCTCGTCGGCCAAGAAGGCCGCCGCGTCCAAGAGCGGCAAGCAGGTCGCCTCCAAGAGTCCGCCCAAAAAACGCGGCGCGGCCAGCAAGGGCGGCAAGTCCAACAAGCCGTCGCGGGCGCAACGCGCGGCGGTGGCGGCCAGCTCGGCCGCCATGCCGCCGCCGGCCGCCTCCACGCGCGCCGAAGTGGCCGCCCTGCGTTCCAGCACCGCCTATGTGCAGGACCTGGAGACGTCCACGGTCATCTTCGCCAAGAACGAAAACGTGGTGCGTCCCATCGCTTCCATCTCCAAGCTGATGACCGCCGTGGTGGTGGTCGACGCCAACCTGCCGATGGACGAGATGCTGGAGATCACCGACGAAGACATCGACGGCCTCAAGCACACCACCTCGCGGCTGCGCGTGGGCACCAAGCTGTCGCGCGGCGACATGCTGCACCTGGCGCTGATGTCCTCGGAAAACCGCGCCGCCAACGCGCTGGGCCGCAACTACCCGGGCGGCCTGCCGGCCTTCGTGGCCGCCATGAACGCCAAGGCGCAGGCGCTGGGCATGACCAGCACGCGCTTCATCGAACCCACCGGCCTGTCCAGCGACAACGTGTCCTCGCCGCACGACCTGGCCCGGCTGCTGCGCGCCGCCGCCCAGCGTCCGCTGATCCACCGCTACTCCACCGACACCGAGTACGAGGTCGAGGTCAACAACCGCACGCAGACGTTCCGCAACACCAATCTGCTGGTGCGCAAGCCCGACTGGGACATCAAGGTGTCCAAGACCGGCTACATCAACGAAGCCGGCGAATGCCTGGTGATGCTGGCCCGCATCAACGGCCGCGATCTGGCCATCGTGCTGCTGGATTCGCAGGGCAAGCTCTCGCGCATCGGCGACGCCGTGCGCATCCGCCGCATCGTGCAGAACGAAGTGGCGCTGGCTTCGATACAGTCGGGCGGTTGAAGCCGGCCGATGGGTGGCGCGCGTTGAGCGCCTGAGTTCTTGTTCGGGCCATCGGGCGCGACACCCATCACACCGCCAGCCCCTCCAGCACCGCGCGGGCGTCGAGCGAGCCGATCGGCACCGCCCGGTCGCGCGGAATCCTGCCTTCGGCCTGCAAGAGCTGGTAGCGCAGGCAGCACACCCTCAGAAACGAAGTGAAGTTGGCGGCCTCGCCCCGGTAGGCGATGAGCTCGTCGTACAGGCGTTCGATCAGCTGCGTCACGCGCATGCCGTCGCGGCTCGCGATTTCTTCCAGCACGTCCCAGAACAGCTGTTCGAGCCGCAGGCTGGTGGCCACGCCGTGCAGGCGCAGCGAGCGGGACGCGGGAGTGTAGGACTGCTCGCTGGCGCGGATGAAGATTTCACACATGGGAGATCCTTGGCTCGGGGCGAGTCGTACGCCCGGGGCCACTGTAAGCGGTTTGCCGGCAGGCCGGCAAGACGCGGCCAAAGCTGATATAAATCATTGCAGGCAAAACGCACGCGTTCGAGGATAACGATACTGATCGGACTTCGGAGGTAGTGATGGACAAGACCATGAAAGCGGCGGTGGCCCGGGCGTTCGGCCAGCCCCTGGCGATCGAGGAAGTCGCGGTGCCGCGCCCCGGCCCGGGCGAGCTGCTGGTGAAGATCGAGGCCTGCGGCGTCTGCCACACCGACCTGCACGCCGTCGAGGGCGACTGGCCCGTCAAACCCAATCCCCCCTTCATTCCCGGCCACGAAGGCGTGGGCCACGTGGTGGCGGTGGGCGCCGGCGTCACCCACGTGAAGGAAGGCGACCGCGTCGGCATCCCCTGGCTGTATTCCGCCTGCGGGCACTGCGAACATTGCCTGGGCGGCTGGGAAACCCTGTGCGAACAGCAGCAGAACACGGGCTATTCGGTCAACGGCGGCTTCGCCGAATACGCGCTGGCGGCCGCCGACTACGTCGGGCTGCTGCCCGGCAACGTGGGCTTCGTCGAGATCGCGCCGGTGCTGTGCGCCGGCGTCACGGTGTACAAGGGACTGAAGATGACGGACACGCGGCCGGGCAACTGGGTCGTGATCTCCGGCATCGGCGGGCTGGGCCACATGGCGGTGCAATACGCCAAGGCCATGGGGCTGAACGTCGCGGCGGTGGACATCGACGACGCCAAGCTGGACTTCGCGCGCCGCCTGGGCGCCGAGGTCGCGGTCAACGCCAGCACCACCGATCCGGCCGCCTATCTCAAGCGCGAAATCGGCGGCGCGCACGGCGCGCTCATCACGGCGGTCTCGCCCAAGGCGTTCGAGCAGGCGCTGGGCATGGTGCGCCGCGGCGGAACCGTGTCGCTCAACGGGCTGCCCCCGGGCGACTTCCCGCTGTCGATCTTCGACATGGTGCTCAACGGCGTGACGGTGCGCGGCTCCATCGTCGGATCGCGCCTGGACCTGCAGGAATCGCTGCAGTTCGCCGCCGAAGGCAAGGTGCACGCCACGGTCGCCACCGAGCGGCTGGAGAACGTCAATGAAGTGTTCGACCGCATGCGCCGCGGCCAGATCGAAGGCCGCATCGTGCTCGACTTCGCCTGAAGCCGTCCGCACCGCGGCCAAGGCGCCCCGAAGCGGGCGCCTTTTTCATGCGCGTCAGGGAACGATCTTGGTGCCCAGCAGGGCCAGGAACTGGGACAGCCAGGCCGGATGCGCGGGCCAGGCGGGCGCGGTCACCAGGTTGCCGTCGGTATAGGCCTGGTCGATCCCGATTTCGGCATAGGTGCCCCCGGCCAGGCGCACTTCCGGCGCGCAGGCCGGGTAGGCCGAGCAGGTGCGTCCCTTCAGGATGCCGGCGGCGGCCAGCAGCTGCGCGCCGTGGCACACGGCGGCGATGGGCTTGCCGGCCTGGTCGAAGACGCGCACGATCTCCAGCACTTTTTCGTTCAGCCGCAGGTATTCCGGCGCGCGCCCGCCCGGGATGACCAGGCCGTCGTACGACGCGGCCTCGACCCGGTCGAAATCGAAATTGAGCGTGAAATTGTGACCGCGCTTTTCGCTATAGGTCTGGTCGCCCTCGAAATCGTGGATGGCCGTGGCGACGGTGTCGCCGGCCTTCTTGTCCGGGCATACCGCGTGCACCGTGTGCCCCACCGCCAGCAGGGTCTGGAACGGCACCATGGTTTCGTAGTCCTCGGCGTAGTCGCCGACCAGCATCAACAGTCGCTTGCTCATGAGGGTCTCCTGGGTTTGGGGCGCCCGGTGGTCCGGGTTCCGGTTTGAAGCCCTATTGTGGCCCCGCGGCAGGCCCGGCTGGTGGTAAAGGAATACCACGGGCTGCCGCGCGCGACCCGCCCTACTGCTCCAGCGCGACCGACACCGCGCGGGCGCCCAGCAGGCTGACCAGCACCTTGGGATCGATGCCTATCAGGTAGCCGCGCCGTCCGCCGTTGATGTAGACCACCGGATACTCCAGCACCTGCGCCTCGACCCAGACCGGCATCTTCTTGCGCGTGCCGAACGGCGAGGTGCCGCCGACCTGGTAGCCGGAATGGCGCTGCGCGACCTCGGGCTTGCAGGGCTCGACTTTCTTCAGGCCCGCCTGCCGCGCCAGGTTCTTGGTGGAGACTTCGCGGTCGCCGTGCATGACGATGACCAGCGGCCTGGCGGACTCGTCTTCCATGATCAGGGTCTTGACCACCGCATGCGGGTCCAGGCCCAGTTGGCGCGCGGCCTCGCCGGCGCCGCCGTGGTCCACGTAATCGTAGGTGTGCTCGGTGTAGGCCACTTTATGTTGCTTGAGGAGCTGGGTGGCGGGGGTTTCGGAAACGTGGCGGGCTTTGCTCATGGAGGGGCGCAACAGCGGTATCGGAAGGCGCGGACTAGCCGCGGGGATGGTGGGCCGCGTGCAGCGCCTTCAGGCGCTCGCGGGCGACGTGGGTATAGATCTGCGTGGTGGAGATGTCGGCATGGCCCAGCAGCATCTGCACCACGCGCAGGTCCGCGCCGTGGTTCAGCAGATGCGTGGCGAAGGCGTGGCGCAGCACGTGCGGCGACAGCGGCGCGCGGATGTCAGCCAGCAGAGCGTACTTCTTGACCAGCTGCCAGAACGCCTGGCGCGACATCGGCTCGGCGCGGCCGGTGATGAAAAGCGCATCGTTCACGCGGGCGGCCGCCAGTTCCGGCCGCCCGCTCTTGAGGTAGCGGTCGATCCAGTGCGCGGCTTCGGCGCCCAGCGGCACCAGGCGGTCCTTGCCGCCCTTGCCCAGCACCACGCGCACCACGCCCTCGTTGAGGCTCACGTCCAGGGTGCGCACGCCCACCAGTTCGGACACGCGCAGGCCGGTGGCGTACAGGGTTTCCAGCATGGCGCGGTCGCGCAGGCCGCGGGCCTGCTGCAGGTCGGGCGCGCGCAGCAAGGCGTCCACCTGCTGCTCGGACAGCGTCTTGGGCATGCGCGGGGGCTGCTTGGCCGCGACCAGGGTCAGGCAGGGATCGCGCTGGCAGCGGTGTTCGCGCAGCGCCCAGGCATAGAAGCGGCGCAGCGCCGCCAGCCTGCGGTTGGCGGTGGTGGCCCGGGTTTCCTCGTGGCGGAAGGCGAACCAGGCCTCGATGTCGGCCTTGTCCGCGTCGCGCAGCGGCTTGGCCGGCCCCGCCGGCGGCGCCTGGATCCGCTCGGCCTGGCCGTGGCGGTCGGCCATTTCGCGGGCATAGGCCTCGGGGTCTTCGAGCCAGCGGGCGAAGCCCGTCAGGTCGCGCCGGTAGGCGGCCAGGGTGTTGGCCGACAGGCCGTCCTCGAGCCAGACGGCGTCGATGAAAGCGTCGATGTCGGCCTGCGAGGCCAGCGGCGGTCGGGTGTCGGGCATGATGGGAGGATTCTACGGCTCAGCGCTGGTCGGCGGCGGCGGACTTCAGCCAGTTTTCGAAGAGCCTGAGCGCCTCGGACCGCTCGCTGCGCTGCGGATAGCCGAAGTAATAGCCCTGGCTGACCGCCAGCGCCTGCGCCACCGGCATCGCCAGCGCGCCCCGGTCCAGCGCCGGCTGGGCCAGGAAGCGCGGCATCAGGCCCACGCCCAGGCCGGCCTGCACCGCCGCCATCACCATGGTGAACAGTTCGTAGCGGGGGCCGCCGGCGGCCTGCGGGCCATAGAGATAACCATTGGCGCCATACCACTGGCGCCACGCCTCCGGACGCGACGCCAGGTGCAGGTGGGTCATGCCGGCCAGCGCGCTGGCCCCGGCTTCGGCCGCGCGCGCGGCCAGTTCGGGCGCGCATACCGGAATCAGCTCGCGCTCGGGAAACAGCAGCACGCCCTGGGTGCCCGGCCACAGGCCGTCGCCGTGGTAGAGCGCGCCGTCGAAGGGCTGGTCCTTGAACTGGAAAGGCAGCGTGCGCACCGACAGGCTGACGGTGATGTCGCCATGCGCGCGCTGGAAATCGGCCAGCCGCGGAATCAGCCAGGTGGTCGCCAGGGTGGGCACCACGGCGATGTGGATGCTGCGGCCCATGCCGGTGCGGCTGACCAGGCCGAAGGTGTCTTTTTCGATCTGGTCCAGGTGGTGGCGGATGCGGCCCGCGTATTCCGCGCCGTGATCGGTCAGCACGATGCGCCGGCGCACCCGGGTAAAGAGCTGCACCCCCAGGCGCGCCTCCAGGCTGGCCACCTGCCGGTAGACGGCGCTGTGCGTCAGGGACAGTTCCTCGGCCGCGCGCGAAAAGCTGCCCAGGCGGGCCGAGGCTTCGAACGCCTGCAGGGCGCTCAGGTTGGGAATGCCGTTTCTCATGGGACCGGAAGCATGCCGCGGCGCAACATCGGGATGTCGTGCCCGTGGGTCAATAGATTGTGCAATTTTATCAATTGCATTGTGCGATCAAGGAACATTATGCTCGGATGTCCCAACCTAGGCTTTTCATGACCCCCACCCCTATGTCCCAGCAAAAATCCCGCCTCGGCGGACACATCCTGGTCGACCAGCTGGTTGCACAGGGCGTCAAGCACGTTTTCTGCGTCCCTGGCGAAAGCTATCTTGCGGTGCTCGATGGCCTGCACGACGCGGACATCTCGGTCACGGTGTGCCGCCAGGAAGGCGGCGCGGCCATGATGGCCGACGCGCACGGCAAGCTGACCGGCGAGCCCGGCATCTGCATGGTGACGCGCGGCCCCGGCGCCTCCAACGCGCTGGCCGGCGTGCACATCGCCAAGCAGGATTCCACGCCGCTGATCCTCTTCGTGGGCCAGATCGAGCGCGGCATGCGCGAGCGCGAAGCCTTCCAGGAAATGGACTACCGCGCCGTGTTCGGCACGCAGGCCAAGTGGGTCACCGAGATCGACCAGGTCGAACGCATCCCCGAGCTGGTTTCCCGCGCCTTCCACGTGGCGACCTCGGGCCGTCCGGGCCCGGTGGTGATCGCCCTGCCCGAAGACATGCTGGTCGAAGCCGCCACGGTCGCCGACGCGCCGCGCTACGAGATCATCGATTCCGCGCCCACCGCCGGCCAGCTGGCCGACCTGGAAAAGCTGCTGGCCGAGGCCAGGAACCCGGTCGCCATCCTGGGCGGCACGCGCTGGGACGCGCGCGCGGTGCAGCAGTTCGCCGATTTCGCGCAGCGCCACGCGCTGCCCACGGCCGTGTCGTTCCGACGCCAGATGCTGTTCCCGGCCGATCACCCCTGCTTCATCGGCGACGTGGGCCTGGGCATCAACCCGGCGCTGCTCAAGCGCGTGGCCGACGCCGACCTGGTGCTGCTGGTGGGCGGGCGCATGTCGGAAAACCCCAGCCAGGCCTATACGCTGCTGGACATCCCGGTGCCCCGCCAGAAGCTGGTGCACGTGCATCCCGATTCCGCCGAGCTGGCGCGCGTCTACCGCCCCACGCTGGCCATCAATACCTCGCCGGCCGCTTTCGCGCAGGCGCTGGCGGGCCTGAAGGCGCCCGCCGCGCCGGCCTGGGCCGAAGGCACGCAGGCCATGCGCGAGTCGTACCTGAAATGGAGCGACCCGTCGGCCATCGCCACGCCCGGCGCGCTGCAGATGGGCCAGGTCATGGCCTACCTGGAAAAGACCCTGCCGGCCGACGCCATCATGACCAACGGCGCCGGCAACTACGCCACCTGGCTGCACCGCTTCCACCGCTTTACGCGCTACGGCACGCAGCTGGCGCCGACCTCGGGCTCGATGGGCTACGGCCTGCCGGCGGCCGTGGGCGCCAAGCGCATCTGGCCCGACAAGACGGTGGTGTGCTTCGCCGGCGACGGCTGCTTCCTGATGCACGGCCAGGAATTCGCCACCGCCGTGCAGTACGACCTGCCCATCGTGGTGGTCCTGGTGGACAACGGCATGTACGGCACCATCCGCATGCACCAGGAAAAACACTACCCCGGCCGCATCTCGGCCACCGCGCTCAAGAACCCGGACTTCGCCGAATACGCGCGCGCCTTCGGCGGCCACGGCGAACGGGTCGAGACCACGGAGCAGTTCGGGCCCGCCTTCGAGCGCGCCCTGGCCAGCGGCAAGCCGGCCATCCTGCACTGCTTCATCGATCCGGAAACCATCACGCCGGGCACCACGCTGGAGAAGATCCGCGAGGCGGCCCTCAAGGCCCGGCACTGACACGGCGGCAAGGCCCGACTGGCGCCGGCGGCGCGCGTAAAGCGCGCCACGCCACCGGCGGCTTGCCGTCCCAATTATTTTAGGTTTAAACTTTTTAGCATTCCGAACACGGAAATCCATAGCGGAGACCCAGCATGTCCTCGAATCCCTCGTTTCACTGGCAAGACCCCCTGTTGCTGGACCAGCAACTGACCGAAGAAGAACGCATGGTGCGCGACGCCGCCCAGGCCTATGCGCAGGACAAGCTCGCTCCGCGCGTGCTCAACGCATTCCGCAACGAACAGACCGACCCGGCCATCTTCTCCGAAATGGGCGAACTGGGCCTCCTGGGCGCCACCATCCCCACCGAATACGGCGGCGCCGGCCTGAACTACGTCAGCTACGGCCTGATCGCCCGCGAAGTCGAGCGCATCGACTCCGGCTACCGCTCCATGATGAGCGTGCAGTCGTCGCTGGTGATGGTGCCGATCAATGAATTCGGCAGCGAAGCGCAAAAGCAGAAGTACCTGCCCAAGCTGGCCCGCGGCGAATGGATCGGCTGCTTCGGCCTGACCGAGCCCAACCACGGCTCCGACCCCGGCGGCATGGAAACCCGCGCCGTCAAGACGGCCGACGGCTACAAGCTCACCGGCAACAAGATGTGGATCACCAACTCGCCCATCGCCGACGTCTTCGTGGTGTGGGCCAAGTGCGTGGGCGGCGACTTCGACGGCAAGATCCGCGGCTTCATCCTGGAAAAGGGCATGAAGGGCCTGTCGGCCCCGGCCATCCACGGCAAGGTCGGCCTGCGCGCCTCGATCACCGGCGAAATCGTCATGGACGAAGTGGAAGTTTCCGCCGACCAGATGATGCCCGGCGTGTCCGGCCTGAAGGGCCCGTTCACCTGCCTGAACTCGGCCCGCTACGGCATCGCCTGGGGCGCCGTGGGCGCCGCCGAAGCCTGCTGGCACACCGCCCGCCAGTACACCCTGGACCGCAAGCAGTTCGGCCGCCCGCTGGCCGCCAACCAGCTGATCCAGAAGAAGCTGGCCGACATGCAGACCGAGATCACGCTGGCGCTGCAAGGCTGCCTGCGCCTGGGCCGCATGAAGGACGAAGGCACCGCCGCGGTGGAAATCACCTCGATCATGAAGCGCAATTCCTGCGGCAAGGCCCTGGACATCGCCCGCCTGGCGCGTGACATGCTCGGCGGCAACGGCATCTCCGATGAATTCGGCGTGGCCCGCCACCTGGTGAACCTCGAAGTGGTCAACACCTACGAAGGCACCCACGACGTGCACGCCCTGATCCTGGGCCGCGCGCAGACCGGCATCCAGGCGTTCTATTGATCGCCGGCCGCGTCGCGCGGCGAGCAGAGGCCGTCCTTCGGGACGGCCTTTTCCTTTTTTTGGAGGAGAGGAAAGCCCGGATAGCCGCGCCCTTGCGCAAGCCTTACGCTTTGTGGGATCGGCCAGATCCCAACCGGCCAGGAGTCGTGCATGCAAGGCTATTCCTTTCTCCGCCTGACGGCGGGCTTCGCCATGGCTTTCATGGCCCACGGCGCCTACGCCGTCACCACCTTGACGATGACCACCGAGTATCCGGCCACGTCCATGCCCGGCCAGGGCCTGGCGACCTTCGCCGACCTGGTGCGCGCCAAGAGCGCCGGCAAGGTGCTCATAGACGTCAGCTACGACGCGGCCAGGGAGATCAAGTCGGCCGAAATGATCGAGGCGGTGCAGGCCCGCAGAGTCGACGCGGGCGATGCGTTCGCCGGCGCCCTGGCCACCAAATATCCCTTGTTCGGGGTCTCGTCCCTGCCCTTCCTGGCGGATTCGCTGTCCAAGGCCCGCAACCTGAACAAGGCGGCCCGTCCGGCCTATGAAAAGCTGCTGGCCGCGCATGGCCAGAAGCTGCTCTACACCACGCCGTGGCCGGCCTCGGGCATCTGGTCCAACCAGAAGATAGACAGCGTCGCGACGCTGAAGAAGCTGAGCATCCGCACCTACGACGCGACGTCGCAGAACGTGATGCAGAAGGCCGGCGCCCAGGCGCAGAACATCTCGTTTTCCGACGCCATGCCGCGGATCGCCTCGGGCGAGATCAACGCGGTGCTGTCGTCCGGCGACGGCGGCGCGGGCCGCAAGCTGTGGCAATACCTGCCGCATTTCGCCGAGATCAACTACGCCATGCCGATCTCCATCGCGACGATGAACCTGCGGGCCTACCAGGAGCTGGACGCGCGCGGACGCCGCGCCATCGACCAGGCGGCGGCGCAGACCGAGACCGAGCAATGGAAGCGGATCGAGGGCCGCCTGCAGCAGAACTACGCCAACATGCGCAAGAACGGCGTGACCATCAATACCGCGGTGCCGCTGCCGGTGCGCAAGGCCTTGAAGGACGCGGCGGCGGATTCGGTGAAGACGTGGCAGGCCGAGGCCGGACCGGAGGGCGCGGCGATTTTGAAGCAGGGCGGGAAGAAGCGGTAGATGTGTGGCGGGAGATTGGCGGGTGGGGGCGCTGATGGGTTTCGCGCGTTCGGCATTCGTTTTCTTGTCCTAGGAATCTCGCGCTACACCCATCCTACGTTCGTGGGTCGAATCGTAGGATGGGTGTAGCGCGAGACTCATTGGGCAAGAACCCCGCCATCAAACGCGCGAAACCCATCAGGCGCCCCCTAATCCTCACCCGACAGGTCGAACAAGCTGGTCGCATCCAGCTCCAGCACGGCTTCGTCGTGCTGGTTGTAGACCGTCCAGGCCCAGGTGATGATGCCCAGGTCGGGGCGCGACGAGGAGGTGCGCGCGCCCTGCACCCGCGCTTCCAGGCGCAGCGTGTCGCCGGGGCGCACGGGGGTGCGCCAGCGCACTTCGCCCAGGCCCGGCGAACCGAACGATTCGGAGTCGTGCAGCGCCGCGTCCACGGCCATGCGCATGGTCAGCGCGCAGGTGTGCCAGCCGCTCGCGATCAGGCCGCCCCAGCGCCCGGCCGAGGCGCGCTGGGGATCGGTGTGGAACCATTGCGGATCGTATTTGCGCGCGAACTCCAGGATCTCCGCTTCCGTCACGGTGACCGGACCGGCCTTGATGAGCATGCCGTCTTTGAAATCGGCGAATTTCATGTTCTGTTGATCCCCCGAAAAAGCCAACGGCGCGCCAGCGCGCGCCGTTGCCTGTTTGCATGTCGACCCGCGGGCGGCCATGCACAGGGCCGCGGCCGTTCAATAGGTCTCGAAATGCAGCCGCCCCTCGCGGCGCAACGCATCATGCAGGATAGACCAATCCTGGCCCGCTTGCACTGTCACGTCGCGCAATGCGTCCAGCACGCCGACTTCCATGCCTTTCAGGCCGCAGACGTAGATGCAGGTGTTGCGGTCGGCCAGCAGCTCCAGCACCTTGTCGGCGCGCTCGCGGATCAGGTCCTGCACGTAGCGCTTGGGCTGGCCGGCCTCGCGCGACAGCGCCAGGTTGATGTCGATGAAGTCGGAGGGCAGTTTCATCAAGGGGCCGAAGTACGGCAGTTCGCGCTCGGTGCGCGCGCCGAAGAACAGCATGAGCCTGCCGTTCTCGCCGGAGTCGATGCGCCGGCGGCAGCGTTCGGTCATGGCGCGCATGGGGGCCGAACCGGTGCCGGTGCAGATCATGATGAGATTGGCGCGCGGGTGGTTGGGCATCAGGAAGGTGTTGCCGAACGGCCCTATCACCTGCACCTTGTCGTTCTTGACCAGGTCGCACAGGTAGTTGGAGCAGACGCCGTGGGCGGGCGCGCCGGCATGGTCCTCGGTGACGCGCTTGACCGTCAGCGAGAGGTTGTTGTAGCCGGCCCGCTCGCCGTCGCGCGGGCTGGCCAGCGAGTATTGGCGCGCGTGGTGCGGCCGGCCCTGGGCGTCCAGGCCCGGCGGCAGGATGCCGATGGACTGCCCTTCCAGCACGGGAAACGGCAGCTCGCCGAAATCCAGCACGATATGGTGGATGTCGCTGTCGGTATCGGCGCCGGTGACCCGGTAATTGCCGACCACGGTAGCCGTCATCGGGGTCTTGTGCGTGTACAGGTTGACGTACGGATGGGCCGCGGACCACGGCGGCACCGCCGCGCCCGGCGTGACATAGGCCGGCTGCGGCGCGTCCGCGGCGGGTTCGGCCGCACCCGCGTCGGCCTGGCCGGCGGCCGCCCCGGCCGCCTCCAGCGCCTGCTGCTGGGGCAGCTCTTCCCAGCCCAACTGGTCGCGCACGGAATAGGCCTCGGCCCGCAGCACCAGGTGCCAGTTGTCGATGGCGCCGGTGGGGCACGGCGGCACGCAGGCCATGCAGCCGTTGCAGATGTCCGGGTCCACCACGTAGTTGTTGGCGTCGTGCGTGATCGCGTCGATCGGACAGGTTTCCTCGCAGGTATTGCAGCGGATGCAGATCTCGGGATCGATGAGATGCTGCTTCAGGACTTCTGCAGGTAAGGGCGCGTTCATCGTGGTCTTCCCCATGCTCCGGCAGGCGGCCGCCGGCGCGGCCGCCGCCCCGTCTTAGTTGAAACGGACGTACTCGAAATTCACCGGCTGGCGGTTGATGCCCATGACCGGCGGCGCGATCCAGTTGGCGAACTTGCCCGGCTCGGTGACGCGCCCCATCAGCGAGGCGACGAAGGCGCGGTCCTCGGCGCTGGGCAGCCACTTGTGGCTGTGGGCCTGCCACTGGGCCTCGGACAGCAGTTCGCCTTCGGGCGACATGCGGATGCCGGCCAGCGTGCCGATCTGGCGGTTGAAGGCCTTGTGCGGCACCTGCAGACGGAACGGGATGCCGCTTTTCTCGATGACCTTGTTCCAGCGTCCGATGCCGGCCACGGAATCGCGGATGAAGTCGTCGCGCAGCACTTCGTTCAGCGCATTGAGCATGGGCACTTCGACTTCCTGCAGTTTGCCGTTGCCCACGGTCAGCACGCGGTAGGTGTCGTTCTTGAGCTGGTGGTCGTCGGTGCGCTTGCTTTCTTCGTAGCGGCCCTTCAGGCCGGAGCTGTAGAAGATGGCGGCGTTGGAGGATTGGTCCGCGCCGAACAGGTCGATGGTGACGCTGTAGTGGAAGTTCAGGTAGCGCTGGATGGTGGGCAGGTCGATCACGCCGGCCGCGCGCACGCTGGCGGGGTCGTCGGTCTTCAACTGGTTCATCACTTCGCAGGTGCGCTGGATGACGCGCGAGATGCCCGATTCGCCCACGAACATATGGTGGGCCTCTTCGGTCAGCATGAACTTGGTGGTGCGCGCCAGCGGGTCGAAGCCGGATTCGGCCAGCGCGCACAGCTGGAACTTGCCGTCGCGGTCGGTGAAGTAGGTGAACATGTAGAACGCCAGCCAGTCCGGCGTTTTTTCGTTGAACGCGCCCAGGATGCGCGGATTGTCGGCGTCGCCCGAGCTGCGCTGCAGCAGCGCGTCGGCCTCTTCGCGGCCATCGCGGCCGAAGTAGCGATGCAGCAGGTAGACCATGGCCCACAGGTGGCGGCCTTCCTCGACGTTGATCTGGAACAGGTTGCGCAGGTCGTACTGCGACGGAGCGGTCAGCCCCAGGTGGCGCTGCTGCTCGATCGAGGCCGGCTCGGTGTCGCCCTGCGTGACGATGATGCGGCGCAGGTTGGCGCGGTGTTCGCCGGGCACGTCCTGCCAGGCGTCGCGCCCCATGTTCTCGCCGAAATGGATCTTGCGCTGGCCGTCCTGCGGCGTCAGGAAGATGCCCCAGCGGTAGTCCGGCATGCGCACGTGGTCGAAATGGGCCCAGCCGTCGGGCTGCACGCTGACCGCCGTGCGCAGGTAGACGTCGAAACCGTGCGAGCCGTCCGGGCCCATGTCCTGCCACCATTGCAGGTAATTGGGCTGCCAGTGTTCCAGCGCGCGCTGCAGCGTGCGGTCGCCGGACAGATTGACGTTGTTGGGGATCTTATCGGTGTAGTTGATGCCGGACATGTCTCGCTCCTGTTCTTGAAGTGGGGGCCGCGCGGCGCGGCGTCGCCGGGCCGTTCAGACCCGGTTCCAGTCGAAGGCGGCCTGCTCGCCCTTGCCGTACAGCTTGAGCGCGCCTTTCTCGCCGGCTGCATTCGGACGGTTGAAGATCCAGTTCTGCCACGCCGTCAGGCGGCCGAAGATCCGGGTCTCCATGGTTTCCTTGGCGCCGAAGCGCAGGTTGGCTTCCAGGCCGGTCAGCGCGTCGGGCGACAGGGCGCGGCGCTCTTCCAGCATCATCCGCACTTCGTCGTCCCAGTCGATGCTGTCGGGCGCGTAGGTCACCAGGCCCAGTTTCAGCGCGTCGGCGGCCGCCAGCGGCTGGCCCGCGCGCTCGCGCACCGCCTCCAGCGGGGCGGCTTCCTCGTGGAAGCGCCGCTGCAGGCGGCTTTGCCCGCTGACCATGGGATAGGCGCCGAAATTGCCGGCGCCCACCACGATGCGCGCCGGCGCGGCCGCATCCTCGTCGTCCAGCATGTAGCTGCGGTCCGCGGCCAGCGCCAGCTCCAGCAGCGTGCCGGCAAAGCACGAGCCGGGCTCGATCAGCGCGAACAGGCTGCGCGAGGTCACGTCCAGGCGCGCCAGCGTGCGGCGCAGCATGCCGGCGGTTTCGCGCACGAACCAGTGGTCCGCATGGCGTTCCAGCGCGGCGTCGGCGGCCAGGACGCGGTCGGCGTCGCCCTCGGTCTTGAAGACCCAGGTGCCGATGTCCAGTTCGTTGGTGCGCATGGACAGGATGGCGTCGTCCAGTTCGCGCGCCATCTGCAGCGGCCACCAGGCCGCGCCGGCCGCCAGGATATCGGCGATTTCCACGGGCGCGTCGCCCTCGGGCGCGCGCACGGTCCAGACGGCCAGGCGCTTGTCGCGGTCGATGCGCACGTCGACGTAGCGGTAGGACAGGCCATCGGCGCTTTCCTCGCGGTGCAGCGGCGTCAGCGCGACGCCCTGCGCATCGGCCGGGCGGTCGCTGCCCTGCGCCAGGGCTTGCGCGCGTTCGCGCACGGCCTGCTCGAAACGGGCGGGCTTGACCACCTCGTCCACCAGCCGCCAGTCCTTGGCGCGCTGGCCGCGCACGCCTTCGACCAGGGTGCAGAAAATGTCGGCATGGTCGTGGCGCACCTTGCGCTTGTCGGTCACGCGGGTCAGTCCGCCGGTGCCGGGCAGCACGCCCAGCAGCGGCACTTCGGGCAGCGCCACGGAAGAGGAGCGGTCGTCGACCAGCATGATTTCGTCGCAGGCCAGCGCCAGCTCGTAGCCGCCGCCGGCGCAGGCGCCGTTGAGCGCGGCGATGAACTTCAGGCCGCTGTGGCGGCTGGAGTCCTCGATGCCGTTGCGGGTTTCGTTGGTGAACTTGCAGAAGTTCACCTTCCAGGCATGCGAGGACAGGCCCAGCATGAAGATGTTGGCGCCCGAACAGAAGATGCGTTCCTTCATGCTGGTGACCACCACGCTGCGCACTTCGGGGTGCTCGAAGCGGATGCGCTGCAGCGCGTCGTGCAGCTCGATGTCGACGCCCAGGTCATAGGAATTCAGCTTGAGCTTGTAGCCGGGGCGCAGGCCGCCGTCTTCGGCCACGTCCATGGCCAGCGTGGCAACCGGGCCGTCGTAGCTCAGGCGCCAATGACGGTACTGGCCGGGATCGGTCCGGAAATCTACCCAGTTGAGAGTGCTGCTCATCGTGTGTCTCCTTGCACGCCTAGACAGGAAAAATACTGCACAACATGAATTATTATGCAGATTAAGGGCAAAAAAAATCCCCGTCAAGCGGGGACATGCAAAAAAATTCCGGTTCCAGGCGCGTCCACCCGCCCCCGGGCCTACAACGGCAGACCGCAGGCCTTGCGCACCTGCGTGCGCAGCCCCGCGAAGCTCTCCTTCACGTCCAGGTTGCTGGTGACCCAGGTGAGATCGGCCTTGGCGTAGAAGGCCTCGCGTCCGGCCAGGATGCGCTTGAGGTCGGCCATGGCCTCGTTGTTGCCGGACATGGGCCGGAAGTCGCCCTGCGCCATGACGCGGCCCATGTGTTCCTCGGGCGTGGCGCGCAGCCACACCGTATAACAGTGCGCCAGCAGCAGGTTCAGGGTGGCGGGCTCCGAGACCAGCCCGCCCGGCGTGGCCAGCACCATTTCGGGATAGATCTGCACCGCCTCTTCCAGCGCGCGCCGTTCGTAGCGGCGGTAGGCGTTGGGGCCGTACAGGTTGTGGATCTCCAGGATGCTGCAGCCGGCCACGCGCTCGATCTCGCGGTTCAGCTCGACGAAGGGATAGCCCAGGTCGTCGGCCAGCATCTGGCCCAGCGTGGACTTGCCCGCGCCGCGCAGCCCGATCAGCGCCACGCGCTGGGTGCGATTGGGGCGCTGCGCGCCCGCGCCCACGCCGAACAGCTGCGTCAGCGCCTCGCGCGCGCGCTGCAGGTCGGATTCGGTGCGGCCGCTGAGCAGCTCCCGGATCAGCAGCCAGTCCGGCGATTCCGTGGTCACGTCGCCGACCAGCTCGGCCAGCGCGCAGTTGAAGGCCCGCGCGATCTGCAGCAGCACCAGGATGGAGGCGTTGCCCACCCCGTGCTCCAGATTGGCCAGGTGGCGCTCGGACACGCCCGTGACCTGCGACAGGCTCTTGCGGGTCATCCCGCGTATGGCCCGCAGTCGGCGCACCCGCTCTCCCAGCGCCACGAGAAAAGCCTCGCGCCGGGGTTCGGATGGCGCCGCGTCTAGCGCTTGATTCATGTTCTGGCTGGCTCCGCAAAAACCCTGATAGTCATTGTTTTGTGCACTATAGTGCTTGACCATTATCAATGGAAGCACTATTTTTCACTCAAGTGAATTCAACTGCCGGTCAGATGCAAAAAAACAGCAGTGGAATTCATCCGCTTCGAAAAGCGCCGATAAGTGTAAAGGAGGAGCCCCGGTGACCACGCCAGATCGATTCCATGCCCTGATGCGCGACGTCGCGCGCCTGGCCGCCGGCCAGCAACTGGACGCCGGGCTGCAGGCCCGGCTGAACCGCGAGGCCGGCCCCCACAGCGCGCTGTACCAGGACATCTTCGCGGCCTGCCGGCAAGGCGTGGCCGACGGCTGGATGTGCTCGCGCGAGGGCGGCGGCATCCGCTACGGCCGCGTGATCAAGCCCGCCCCCGACCTAGCCGACTGCTCGGTCGACGTGGTGGACATGGACGACCTGGCCGGTCCCCACCATGCGCATCCCAACGGCGAGATCGACATGATCATGCCGCTGACCGAAGGCGCCCGCTTCGACGGCCACGGCGCCGGCTGGCTGGTCTACGGCCCCGGCAGCGCGCACAGCCCCACCGTGACGGGCGGGCGCGCCCTGGTGCTGTACCTGCTGCCCGGCGGCGCCATCGAGTTCTCGCGCGGCTAGCGCCGCCCTTCCCGACCAATAAACAGACAAGAGCGCGGCATCCGCCCACCAGGACACCAGGAGACAACCGTGAACACCTGTCCCGCCGAACTGAATTTCGCCAGCCACCTGGCGGCATTGAACGCTGCGCGCGCCGCCAAGCCCGCCTATATCGACGACCACCGCCAGCTCAGCTACGGCGAGCTGGCCGAGCGCGTGGCGCGCCTGGGCGGCGCCCTGCGCGGCCTGGGCCTGCGCCGCGAGGAACGCGTCCTGCTGCTGATGCAGGACACGGCGGACTGGCCCGTGGTGTTCCTGGGCGCGCTGCACGCCGGCGTGGTGCCGGTGGCGGTCAACACCCTGCTGACCGCGGACGACTACGCCTACATCATCGGCCACAGCCGGGTGCGCGCGGTGTTCGTCTCCGGCGCGCTGCTGCCCACCGTGCAGGCCGCGATCAAGCAGGCCGGCGCCGACGTGGAGCACGTGGTGGTGTCGCAGCCGGCCGGCCCCTTGCCCGCCGGCGCGCATGAATTCGAGGCGCTGCTGGCGGCCGCGCCGCTGGCGCCGGCCGTGCGCACGCTGTCCGACGAGATCGCGTTCTGGCTGTATTCGTCCGGCTCCACCGGCAAGCCCAAGGGCGTGGTCCACACCCACGGCAACCTGTGGCATACGGCCGAGCTCTACGCCAAGCCGGTGCTCGGCATCCGCGAAGACGACGTGGTGTTCTCGGCGGCCAAGCTGTTCTTCGCCTACGGCCTGGGCAATGGCCTGACCTTCCCGCTGTCGGTGGGCGCGACCGTCATCCTGATGAGCGAACGCCCCACGCCGCAGGCGGTGTTCCAGCGCCTGACGCGCCACCGCCCCACCGTGTTCTACGGCGTGCCCACGCTCTACGCCAGCATGCTGGCCGCGCCGGACCTGCCGGCGCGCGAACAGCTCGCGCTGCGCATCTGTACCTCGGCGGGCGAAGCGCTGCCGCGCGACATCGGCGAACGCTTCACGCGCCATTTCGGCTGCGACATCCTGGACGGCATCGGCTCGACGGAAATGCTGCACATCTTCATTTCCAACCAGGCCGGGCAGCTGCGCTACGGCACCACCGGCAAGCCGGTGCCCGGCTATGAAGTACAACTGCGCGACGACAGCGGCGCGCCGGTGCCTGCCGGCGCGATCGGCGACCTGTACATCAAGGGCCCCAGCGCGGCCCTGATGTACTGGAACAACCGCGACAAGACGCGCCAGTGCTTCCTGGGCGACTGGCTCAAGAGCGGCGACAAATACACCTGCGACGCCGACGGCTACTACACCTATGCCGGGCGCAGCGACGACATGATCAAGGTCAGCGGCCAGTATGTCTCGCCGGTGGAGGTGGAGAACATCCTGGTGCAGCACGAGGCCGTGCTGGAGGCCGCGGTGATCGGCGTGCCGGACCACGACGGGCTGGTCAAGACCCGCGCCTACGTGGTGCTGCGCCCCGGCTTCCAGCCCGACGCCAGCACCGGCGCCGCGCTGCAGACCTACGTCAAGCAGCACCTGGCGCCCTTCAAGTACCCGCGCCGCATCGACTTCACCGACGAGCTGCCCAAGACCGCCACCGGCAAGATCCAGCGCTTCCGCCTGCGGCAGCTGGCCGAGGCGTCGCTATGAATCCCAACGGAATCGCCTGCGCCGACATCCACGCGCTGGGCCGCGACCTGCGCCTGGAATACCAGTGGATCGCCGCCGCCCGCCCGGACGCGCCGCTGCTGGTCTTCCTGCACGAAGGCCTGGGGTCGGTCTCCATGTGGAAGGACTGGCCGCGCCAGCTGTGCGAAGCCTGCGGCTGCCGCGGGCTGGTGTATTCGCGTCCGGGCTATGGGCGCTCCACGCCGCGGCCCGCGCAGGAAAAATGGCCGGTGGAATTCATGCACGACCAGGCGCGCGAGGTGCTGCCCGCCCTGCTGCGCGCGCTGGACGTGGACGCGCGGCGCGACCGGCCGGTGCTTTACGGCCATAGCGACGGCGGCTCGATCGCGCTGCTGTACGCGGCCATGCACCCGGACGCCGTGGCCGGCGTGGTGGCGGCCGCCCCGCACATCTTCGTCGAGGACGTCTCGGTGGCCAGCATCGCGCAGGCGCGCCGCGCCTATCTGGAGACGGACCTGCCGGCCCGGCTGGGCCGCCATCACGCGCACGCCGATTCGGCGTTCTGGGGCTGGAACGACATCTGGCTCGATCCCGCCTTCCGCGCCTGGAACCTGGAACCCTACCTGTCGCGCATCGCCTGTCCGGTGCTGGCCATCCAGGGCCTGGACGACGAGTACGGCACGCTCGCGCAGATCCGCGGCATCCGCCGCCTCGCGCCCCAGACCGAACTGCTGGAGATACCGGACTGCGGCCACTCGCCGCACAAGGACCAGCCCGCCCGCGTCACCCAGGCCGTCGCCGGTTTCGTCGGCGGACTGGAACAACCCCGCTGACCCCGCGTCGGCCCATAACAAAGCACGGAGACTCACCATGAACCACGCCCTGACCCGGACCGCGCTCGCCGCGGCCCTGATGCTCGCAGCCGGCGGCGCCCAGGCGGCCGACAAGATCAAGGTCGGCTTCATGCTGCCCTACAGCGGCACCTACGCCGCGCTTGGCAACGCCATCGAGAACGGCTTCAGGCTGTACGTCGGCGAACAAGGGGGCAAGCTGGGCGGACGCGAGATCGAGTATTTCAAGGTGGACGATGAGTCCAATCCGGCCAAGGCCGCCGAGAACGCCAACCGTCTGATCAAGCGCGACAAGGTCGACGTGCTGATCGGCACCGTGCACTCGGGCGTGGCGATGGCGCTGGCCAAGGCCGCCAAGGACAGCGACACCACGCTGATCGTCACCAACGCTGGGGCCAACGCCATCACCGGCCCGCTGTGCAGTCCGGGCATTTTCCGCACCTCGTTCACCAACTGGCAGCCGGCCTACGCCATGGGTCCCGTGGCCTACGCCAAGGGCCACAAGACGGCCGTCACCATCACCTGGAAATACGCGGCCGGCGACGAGGCCATCGGCGGCTTCAAGGAAGGCTTCGAGAAGGCCGGCGGCAAGGTGGTCAAGGAACTGAGCCTGCCGTTTCCCAACGTCGAGTTCCAGCCGCTCCTGACCGAGATCGCGGCGCTCAAGCCCGACATGGTGTTCACCTTCTTCGCCGGCGGCGGCGCGGTGAAGTTCGTGCAGGACTACCATGCCGCGGGCCTGGGCAAGACCATCCCGCTGTACGGTTCGGGCTTTCTCACCGACGGCACGCTGCAGGCCCAGGGCGAGTCGGCCCAGGGCCTGCTCACCACGCTGCACTATGCCGACGGCCTGAACACGCCGCGCGACAACGCCTTCCGCGCCGACTACGCCAAGGCCTACAAGATGCAGCCCGACGTCTATGCCGTACAGGGCTACGACGCGGCCCAGCTGATGCAGTCGGGCCTGGCCGCGGTGAACGGCGATTTCGGCAAGAAAGAAGCCTTCCGCAAGGCCATGCGCGGGGCCACCGTGGACAGCCCGCGCGGCGCCTTCACCCTGTCGGCGGCCGGCAACCCGGTGCAGGACATCTACCTGCGCCGCGTCGACGGGATGGAGAACAAGGTCGTGGAGGTCGCCGTGCCCAAGCTGGCCGATCCGGCCCGCGGCTGCAAGCTCTGATCCCGCAACGCGCACCGGCCACAGGGAGGCCCCATGGACATCGGCATCCTGCTCATCCAGAGCCTGAACGCGTTCCAGTACGGCTTGCTGCTGTTCCTGGTGGCCAGCGGCCTGACGCTGATCTTCGGCATCATGGGCATCATCAATCTGGCCCACGGCAGCTTCTACATGATCGGCGCCTACATGGCGTTCGCGCTCGGGCCGGCGGTCGACCGCTGGCTGGGCGGCGGCTTCCTGGCCACGCTGGCGGTCTGCGTCGTGGCCGCCGGCGTGCTGGGCTATCTGCTGGAAGCCGCCTTCTTCAGCTATCTGTACCGGCGCAACCACCTGCAGCAGGTGCTGATGACCTACGGCCTGATCCTGGTCTTCGAGGAGCTGCGCAGCATCCTGGTGGGCAACGACGTGCACGGCGTGCCGCTGCCCACGTGGCTGCAGGGCAGCATCCCGCTGGGCGGCGTCATGACGTATCCGGTGTACCGGCTGTTCATCTCGGCGGTCGGCATCGCGGTGGCGCTGCTGCTGTACTGGGTGATCGCGCGCACCCGGCTGGGCATGATGCTGCGCGCCGGCTCCAGCAATCGCGAAATGACCGCCTCGCTGGGCATCGACGTCAACCGCCTGTACCGGCTGGTGTTCGCGGCCGGCGTGGCGCTAGCGGCGCTGGCCGGCAGCATCGCCGCGCCGGTCTCTTCCGTCTATCCCGGCATGGGCAACGGCGTGCTGATCGTGTGCTTCGTGGTCGTGGTGATCGGCGGCATCGGCTCGGTGCGCGGCGCCTTCCTGGCCGCGATGCTGGTCGGGGTGGTCGAGACCTTCGGGCAGGTGCTGTTCCCGTCCGCGGCCGGCGTGCTGGTGTACCTGCTGATGGCGTTCATTCTTCTATGCAAGCCCGAAGGGCTGTTCAAGCAGGGCTGAATATGTTGAACCGATTCCTACCCGCCCTGACCCTGCTGGCGCTGGCGGCCTTCGCCTGGAGCGGCAGCGACTACTACACCGGCCTGGCGGTCAAGCTCATGATCTACGCCATCTTCGCGCTCAGCCTGCAGCTGCTGGTGGGCGGCGCGGGACTGGTCAGCCTGGGGCATGCCGCCTTCTTCGGCATCGGCGCGTACACCGCGGCGCTGCTCTCGCCCGAGTCGGAGGCGGCCAGCCTGTGGTGGCTGCTGCCGGCCGCGGTGCTGGCGGCCGCAAGCTATGCCGCGGTCACCGGCGCGCTGGCGCTGCGCACGCGCGGCGTGTACTTCATCATGGTCACGCTGGCGTTCTCGCAGATGGCCTACTACGTGTTCCACGATACCGACGTGGGCGGCGGCAGCGACGGCATCTATCTGTACTTCCGGCCCGAACTGTCGGTGGCCGGCTGGATGCCCTTCGACCTGGGCGAGGCCCGCACGTTCTACTTCTTCGTGCTGGCCTGCCTGGCGCTGGTCTGGGGCTTTCTGGCCCTGCTGCGGCGCTCGGCCTTCGGCGCCGCGCTGGCCGGCATCCGCATCAACGAGCAACGCATGCGCGCGGCCGGCTATTCGACCTATCCGTACAAACTCACCGCCTATGTGGTGGGCGCGGCGCTGGCCAGCCTGGCCGGCTTTCTGTTCGCGCTCAAGGACGGCTTCGTCACGCCCGAGCTGCTGGCCTGGGAGCAGTCCGGGCTGGTGCTGCTGATGGTGATCCTGGGCGGCATGGCCAGCCTGGGCGGCGCGGTGCTGGGCACCGTGGCGCTGGTGCTGCTGCAGGAACTGTTCCAGTCCCAGGCGATCTTCGGCGACTACGCCAGCCACTGGCACCTGCCGCTGGGCCTGGCCATCATCGCGCTGGTGGCGCTGCTGCCCGACGGGCTGGCCGGCCTGCCGGCGCAATTGCGCCGACGCCGCCAGGCGCGCGCCGCCGGCGCCGTTCCCAGACCGGAAGCCGCCACGCCCGGCCGTCCGGCGCCGCCGGCGCGCCTGCCCATACAGGGAGAGCCCCATGTCTGAAGTCCTGCTCGCCGCCAGCGCCGTCACGCGCCGCTTCGGCGGCCTCACCGCGGTCAACGGCGTCTCGCTGGGCCTGCGGCGCGGCCAGGTCCATGCCGTCATCGGCACCAACGGCGCCGGCAAGTCCACGCTGATCAACATCCTGTCGGGCGAACTGGCGCCCAGCAGCGGCCAGGTCATGCTGGACGGGCGCGACGTCACCGCCTGGCGCCAGCCCGAGCGGGCGCGCGCCGGCCTGGGCCGCAGCTACCAGCGCTCGACCATCTTTCCGGAGCTGAGCGTGCTGGAGAACTGCCGGCTCGCCGCGCAGGCGCGCCGGCAGCGGTTCTGGCGCTGGTGGCGGCCGGCCTCCGACTGCCGCCGCAGCGCCGAACTGGCGCGCCACGCGCTCGATTGCACCGGGCTGGCCGACGACGCGCCGCGCGCGGCCGGGCTGCTGCCGCACGGCCGCAAGCGCCAGCTCGAAATCGCCATGTGCCTGGCGGGCGAGCCCCAGGTGCTGCTGCTGGACGAGCCGCTGGCCGGCATGGGGCCGGAGGAAACCGACCGCATCCTGGCGCTGTTGCAGACGCTCAAGTCCGGCCACGCCATCCTGCTGGTCGAGCACGACATGGACGCGGTCTTCCGCGTGGCCGAGACCATTACCGTGATGGTCAACGGCAGCGCCATCGCCAGCGGCACGCCGCAGGAGATCCGCGCCAACCCCGAAGTGCGCACCGCCTACCTGGGCGAGGACGCCGACGCCGGAGCCGGACGATGAACACGCTGATCGAAGCCGGCGGCCTGCACGTCTACTACGGCGCCAGCCACGTGCTGCGCGGGGTCGACATGCATATCGCGCCCGGCGAGTCCGTCGGGCTGGTGGGCCGCAACGGCATGGGCAAGACCACTCTGATACGCAGCCTGGTCGGGCAGGTCAGATGCGCGCAGGGCAGCGTGCGCGTCGACGGCCGCGACTGCACCCGCGCCCAGCCGCACGCCATCGCCCGGCTGGGCGTGGCCTACGTGCCGGAAGGACGCGGCATCTTCCCCAACCTCAACGTGCGCGAAAACCTGCAGGTCGCGGCGCGCCCCGGCAGGCGCGGCCGCCAGGACTGGAACTACGCGCGCGTGCTGGACACTTTTCCGCGGCTGCAGGAGCGCCTCGGACACGGCGGGCAGCAGTTGTCGGGCGGCGAGCAGCAGATGCTGGCCATCGGCCGCGCGTTGATGACCAATCCCGAACTGCTGATCCTGGACGAAGCCACCGAGGGCCTGGCGCCGCTGATCGTGGCCGAGATCTGGAAGATCATCCGCCAGATCCGCGCCAGCGGCATGTCCACGCTGATCGTGGACCGCAACTACCGCGCGGTGCTGGCGCACACCGACCGCTGCCTGGTCATGGAAAAAGGCCTGATCGTGCGCGACGGCGACAGCGCCGCGCTGGCGCGCGAACCGGAGCAGCTCACCCGCCACCTGGGCGTCTAGATCACCGCTTCGATCAGGAACGGGCCGCGGCGCTTCAGGCCTTCCTGCAGCGCGCGCGCGAAGCCTTCCACGGTGTCCACGCTCACCGCCTCCACGCCCATGCCGCGCGCCAGGTGCGTCCAGTCCAGGTGGGGCTCCTGCAGGTCCAGCATGCGGCGGGCGTTGCGGCCGGGCTCCTCCACGCCGACCTTCTTCATTTCGCCATGCAGCGTGGCGTAGGAGCGGTTGGCCAGGATCACCGTCAGGCAATCGAGGTTCTCGCGCGCCTGGGTCCACAGGGCCTGCAGCGTGTACATGCCGCTGCCGTCGGCCTGCAGCGTGACGACCTTGCGGTCCGGGCAGGCCACGGCCGCGCCGGTCGCCAGGGGCAGCCCGATGCCGATGGCCCCGCCGGTCAGCACGAGCCAGTCGTGCGGCGCGCTGCTGGCGCTGTAGATGGGGAATTCGCGGCCCTGCGTGATGGACTCGTCGCAGACGATGGCCTGTTCCGGCAAGGTATGCGCGATGAGGATGTTCACCGCCGCCCCGGTCAGGCGGCCGGACTGCGGCACCTCGTAGGCCGCGGCCGGCGGCGCCAGGCGCGGCGCGTCGGCGGCGATGCCGAGTTCGTCGGCCAGCCATTCCAGCGCGTGCGCCAGGTCCTGTTCGGCCGAAGCCAGCACCACCTGGTCGCAGTCGGCCGGCGCCAGCAGGCTGGGCTTGCCCGGATAGGCGAAAAAGCCCACCGGCGCCCGCGCGCCGACCAGCACCAGATGCCGCACGTCCTTGAGCTTGGACACCGCCAGGTCGATCACATAGGGCAGGCGCTCGACCGGCGTGCGCGAACCGCCGCGCTCGACGCGGCGGTTCGAGGTTTCCGACATCAGGCGCACGCCGGTGGCGCGCGCAATGCGGCCGGCGGCGTTCAACGCGCGTTCGCGCAGCGCGGCCCCGCCCAGCATCAGCGTCACGTTTTCGCCCGAGCGGATCGCGGCGGCGGCCGCGCGCACCGCCTGCGCCGACGTCTGCGCCGGCGCCGTGCGCGGCGCCAGCACCGGCGGCGTGTTTTCCGGCAGCTCGGTCCAGGCCGTATCGGCCGGCAGGATCAGCGTGGCCACGTTGCCCGGCGCCTGGCGCGCCACGCCCACGGCCTCGGCCGCGTCGGCCGACAGCGCGCCGGCCGTCAGCGTGCGCTTGACCCAGTGCGACATCGGCCGCGCCACGCCCTCGACGTCGCTGGTCAGCGGCGCGTCGTACTGGACGTGATAGGTGGCGTGGTCGCCCACGATGTTCACCATCGGCGTGCGCGCGCGCTTGGCGTTGTGCAGGTTGGCCAGGCCGTTGCCCAGCCCCGGTCCCAGGTGCAGCAGGGTCGCGGCCGGCTTGTCGGCCATGCGCGCGTAGCCGTCGGCCGCGCCGGTCACCACGCCCTCGAACAGGCCCAGCACGCAGCGCATCCGGGGCTTGCGGTCCAGCGCCGCCACGAAGTGCATCTCCGAGGTGCCCGGGTTGGCGAAGCAAACGTCCACGTCGTTCGCAAGCAAGGTGTCGCAAAGGCTGTCAGCGCCGTTCATCGTGTCTCCTGATAATTTCTGGGCGGTGCGGGCGCGGCGGCGCGCCCGGATAGTTGGCATGATAGGAAGCCTGGCCCGAACGCGATAGGGCCATCTCGGCGCGAACGGATGGAACCATTCCCGGTTCGGCGGTCAATTTCCGCTGTCCGGAATCACGTGCCGGCCGGCGGCCTGGCCAGCAGGCCGTTGAGCACGACTTCGTAGAACTCGGCGAAGGCCGCGCCGATCGTCAGGCCGGTTTCCTCCAGAAACCGCTGGTTCCTCAGGCGGTGCGCCGCGCCCAGGATGGCTTCCGACAGCACGCGCGGATTGTGCGGCGCCAGCAGTCCCTGGCGCACGCCCTCTTCGATCATGGACTCCAGCCCGCGCACCCGCGCCAATTGATAGGCGTCGAACACCGCGCGGCCGCTCTCGGTCGCGTCCAGGTCGGTCAGGGCCGCCTTGCTCAGGCCGGATGCGTTCAGCGTCGCGTGCAGATAGGCCGCGATCGCCCTGGCGCCGTCGGCCTGCTCGCGCGCGGCGGCAAACCCTTTCTCCAGGTTGCCCTGCAGCACCTGCCGGCAAATATTGACGAACAGCTCTTCCTTGGTGGGCGCGATTTCGTAAAGACGCCGGCGCGAGCACTGCATGCGCTGCGCGATGTCGGCAATGGTCAGCGCGGACACGCCCTCGACGATCAGCAACGCGGTCAGTTCCTTGATGAAAACCTCGTCGGTACGTCGTTTCGCCATGTATCGCCGCTTGCCTGTGGATGAGAGGGGGCATTCTACGACGCCTAGGTAAAACACCTAGTCCGGGAGCCCCCTGTTTTGGTACCAACAATATTGACACAGTACCGTTTGTCATTTCAAATCGGTACTGAAACATAGATTTCAGTACCAAAAGAACAACGGAGACCCGATGCGCCTTCCCCACGATTCCCTGCATGAAGGCGCCACGGTCGCCGCCCTGTACCGTACGTCGTTCAGGGCGTTTCCCGATGCCCCGGCCATCGTCTCCGACGAGGCCGCGCTTTCCTACGCCGAGCTGGAGGCGATGTGCCATCGCTACGCGCGGCTGCTGCGCGCCAAAGGCCTGCAACGGCAGAACGCCATTGCCTTTCTCGTCGGCAACCGCGCCGAGGCCATCGCCGCCATCATCGCGGCGCAGTTCATCGGCCTGAAATCGGTCGCCCTGCACCCGATGGCCTCCGAGGAGGACCACGTCTTCGTGCTGCAGGACGCGCAGGTGCGGGCCCTGGTGGTCGACGACAGCAAGTACGCGCAACGCGCCCAGGCCATCGAGGCGCGCGGCGCGGTGCCCATGGTGCTGCCGCTGGACGGCGGCATGGCCCGGGAAGCGGCGGCGATGGACGGCGGCGAGCTGCCGCTGGACGCCCGGCCCGGAGACATCACCAAGCTGTCCTACACCGGCGGCACCACCGGCCGTTCCAAGGGCATTCTGCAGACTCATCGCACCGCCGTCACCATGACGCTGCAAATGCTGGGCGCGTACGAGTGGCCGCGGCATGTGCGGTATCTGGTGACCACGCCGATCTCGCACGCGGCGGGCGGCCTGATCCTGCCGACCTTTCTGCGCGGCGGCGCCGTCTACCTGAGCGACAAGTACACGCCGGCCGGCTTTCTGGAGCGCGTGCAGCGCCACCGCATCAATTTCACCTTCCTGGTTCCGACGCAGATCTACGGCCTGCTGGACCATCCGGCGCTGGCCGCCAGCGACTGCTCCAGCCTCGAACTGGTGCTTTATGGCGCGGCCCCCATGGCGCCGTCCAGGCTGCTGGACGCGCTGCGCAGGATCGGCCCGGTATTCGGCCAGGTGTACGGCCAGGCCGAAGCGCCGATGACCATCTGCTACCTGCGCCGCCAGGACCACGACCCCGGGCGTCCCGAACTGCTGCGCTCCTGCGGCCAGGCCATCGCCGGCAACCAGGTGAAGCTGCTGGACGAGAACCTGCAGGAAGTGCCCACGGGCGAGATAGGCGAACTCTGCGTGCGCAGCCCGCTGGTGATGGAGGGCTATCTGAACCGGCCGGAAGAAAACGACAAGGTCTTCGCGGGCGACTGGCTGCACACCGGCGACATGGCGCGCATGGACGCCGCGGGCTATCTGTACATCGTCGACCGGGTGAAGGACATGATCATCTCCGGCGGCTTCAACGTCTATCCGAGCGAAGTCGAGAACTGCCTGGCGCAGCATCCCGACGTCGCGCTGTCCGCCGTCATCGGCGTGCCCGACGAGAAGTGGGGCGAGGCCGTCACGGCGATCGTGGTGCTCAAGGACGGTGCGCGCGCCGACGCCGCCGCGATCATCGAATACGTGACCCGGCACAAAGGCGTGGTGAATGCGCCGAAGACCGTGGTGTTCGAAGACCGGCTGCCGCTCACGGCGCTGGGCAAGATCGACCGCAAGACCATCAGAAGCCGGTACTGGACCGGCCGCGACCGCCAGGTCGGCTGAGCGAAACCACCCTGAATAAACAAGCCGGCCTACGGGCAACCAAGGAGACAACGATGCGCATCAGACACCGCATTTTCAAAGCATGCCTTTTGGCCCTGGGCATGGCGAGCGCCCCGCTTCACGCGCAGGAGCCCTACCCGGCCCGGCCCATCAAGCTGATCGTCCCCTTCGCGCCGGGCGGCGTCACCGACCTGACCGGCAGAACCTTCGCGAAATACATGTCGGATGCGCTCAAGCAGCCGATCGTCACCGAGAACAAGCCGGGCGCGGGCGCGCTCATCGGCGCGAACTACGTGGCGCGTTCCGCCTCCGACGGCTACACGCTGCTGCTGGGCACCAACGTCACCCACGCCATCAATCCGCAGTTGATGACGTCTACGCCCTATGACCCGCTCAAGGACTTCCGGCCGGTGGCGATGTTCGGCCTGAACGGAAACGTGCTCGTGGTCAACGCCTCATTTCCGGCGAACACCTTCGACGAATTCATCAAGTACATCAAGGCCAAGCCCGGCGACATCAATTACGCCTCGGGCAGCATCGGCAGCTCCGCCCACCTCGCCGCCGAATTGCTGAAGCAGGAGGTCAAGGGCCTGGAATACATGCACGTGCCCTACAGCGGCCCGTCCGAAGCCATGTCGGCGCTGATCGGCGGCCACGTGGACTTCATGTTCGCCAACATCGGCGCGGCCATCAGCCAGATCAAGTCCGGCAAGATCAAGGCGATTGCCGTCACCACGGCCAAGCGCGAAGCGCAATTGCCGGACGTGCCCACCATCGCCGAATCGGGCGTGCCGGGTTTCGAGGTGGTCGGCTGGATGGCGGCGTTCCTGCCCAAGGGCGCACCGGACGACGTGACGGCCCGCCTGAATCAGGCGGTCAACGACGCGCAGTCCGATCCCGACCTGCGCAAGACCCTGGATGCCGCAGCGCTGATTCCCGTGGTGGCGACGCCGGACCAGACCGCGAAATTCGTGCAGGACGAGTATGCGAAGTGGGGCCGCGTCATCCGCGACGGCAACATTCCAAAACAATGACCGGTGGAAAGCTCATGACACTCAAAGGCAAGGCCTACATCGCGGGCGCATACGAGCATCCCACGCGCTACGCGCCCGATAAATCGGTCACGCAGCTCCACGCCGAATGCGCGCTCGGCGCGCTGCGCGACGCCGGGCTGGACATCAAGGACGTGGACGGCTATTTCTGCGCCGGCGACGCGCCGGGCGGCAGCCCCCTGTCCATGGCGGAATACCTGAACCTGGACCTGAAGTGGGTGGACGGCACCGAGCTGGGCGGCTGTTCCTACATGGTGCACGTGCGCCATGCCGCGCTCGCCATCGCGCAAGGCAAATGCTCGGTGGCCCTGATCACCCTGGCCGGCAAGCCCAAGAGCAGCGGCATGGCCACGGGCACGGCGCCGCGCGATCTGGGCCCGGAGCGCCCCGAAACGCCCTGGGACCGCCCATACCGGTCCACCATCACGGGCATATACGGCATGCTGACGCAGCGCCACATGCACGAGTACGGCACCACCTCGGCGCAGCTGGCCGCCGTCAAGGTCGCGGCCGCGCACCATGCGCAATACAACGAGCACGCGGCGCTGCGCACGCCGGTGAGCGTCGAGGACGTGCTGGCCTCGCCCATTATCGCCAGCCCCCTGCATCGCATGGATTGCTGCGTCATCACGGACGGCGGCGGGGCGCTGGTGCTGACCAGCCCGGAAATCGCCAGGCGTCTCGCGCGTCCGCTCGTCAAGATCATCGGCGCGGGCGAAAGCATCAAGACTGCGCGTGGCGGCTACATCGACCCGGTCACTTCCGGCGCCGTCGCCAGCGGCAAGCTGGCTTTCGCCGAGGCGGGCATCGCGGTCGACGACGTGAAATACGCGTCGATCTACGACAACTTCACCATCATGGTGCTGATGCAGCTCGAAGACCTGGGGTTCTGCAAGAAGGGGCAGGCCGGCGCCTATGCGGCCGAAGGCAATCTCATCTCCGGACGCGGCAAGCTGCCTTTCAACACCGACGGCGGCGGACTGTGCAATAACCACCCGTCGAACCGCGGCGGCATGACGAAAGTGATCGAAGCGGTGCGCCAGCTGCGCGGCGAAGCGCATCCGGCCGTGCAGGTGCCCGGCTGCAACCTGGCGCTGGCATCGGGTCCGGGCCTGGTCATGGGCGTGGCCCATGCGCATTCCACCTTGATCTTCGAACGGGAGTAAGGCGTGAACCAGCCTATCGACGCAACTGCCCATCAGAACGACCCTTACGCCCAGGCGTATCCCGAGACCGCGCCATTCTGGGCCGCCGCGCAGCAGGGGCAATTGCTGCTGAAGACCTGCAACCGATGCCGGCGCGCCCACTGGTATCCGCGCGTCGTGTGCCCGCTGTGCGGCGGCGACGATACCGGCTGGGAACCGGCGAGCGGCCAAGGCAGCCTGTACGCGTTCAGCATCATCGAGCGCGCCGATCCGCCCTATGCCCTGGCCTACGTCGAACTCGACGAAGGCCCGATCCTGCTGAGCAATATGGTCGATTGCGACCTGCGCGCGCTGCGGATCGGGCAGCGCGTATCCGCCGTGTTCCGACAGACGCCGGACGGGCGCTACGCGCCTTACTTCACCCTCGCACCGTAGGACGGCCGCGCGGGGCGGCCGTCCATGCACATTCCGGTCAGCGGATCGGCCAGGGATACATGGCGCCGCCCTTGCTCCACAGGGCGTTGGTGCCGCGCTCCAGGCCGAGCTTGCTGCCCTTGCCTACGTTGCGTTCGAAGATCTCGCCGTAGTTGCCCACCGCCTTGATGGCGTTGTAGGCCCATTTTTCATCCAGGCCCATGTTCTTGCCGGCGCCCGGCGTCACGCCCAGGATGCGCGAAACGTTGGGGTTCTTGCTCTTGAGCATTTCGTCCACGTTCTTCTGCGTGATGCCGTATTCCTCGGCTTCCATCAGGGCGAACAGGGTCCAGCGCACGATGCCGAGCCAGTTCTCGTCGCCCTGGCGCACCATCGGGCCCAGCGGCTCCTTGGAGAAGCGCTCCGGCAGGATTTCGTAGTCGTCGGGGTTGGCGACCTGGGTGGCGCGCACGGCGGCCAGCTGCGAGGAGTCGTCGGTGAAGGCGTCGCAGCGTCCCGATTCGAAGGCCCGCACGACTTCGGTGACCTTGTCGATCACGACCGGCTTGAATTCGATGTTGTTGGCGCGGAACCAGTCGGCCAGGTTGAGTTCGGTGGTGGTACCGGGCTGCACGCAGACGGTGGCGCCGTTGAGTTCCTTGGCGCTCTTGACCCCGAGTTTCTTGTTCACCAGGATGCCCTGGCCGTCGTAGAAGCTGGCGGCCACGGCCGACAGGCCCAGCGAGGTATCGCGGGTCTGGGTCAGCGTGACGGTGCGCAACAGCACGTCGACCTCGCCCGATTGCAGCGCGGTGAAGCGCTGCTGGGTCGACAGCGCCGTGCCCTTGAATTTGGTCGAATCACCGAACACGGCCGCGGCCACCGCGCGGCAGATGTCCACGTCCAGGCCTTCCCATTCGCCCTTGCTGTTGGTCGCCGAAAAGCCCGACACGCCGTCGGTCAGGCCGCACTGCACGAATCCTTTTTTCTTCACCGCATCCAGCGTGGGACCCGCCACCGCCGCCTGGGATGCGCAAGCCAGGGCGAGCGCGCCGGCAGCAAACAAGATGGACCGCTTCATTTTTGCCTCTCCTGAGATGGACGCCGTGCCTGCCTGCGGGCGCGGCCGCGGCGCAAACCGAGCCAGATTAAGCGATGTCCACGGTGCGAACAACGGAACGCATCCTAGTGGAAACCCGGGGTCCGCGCCCCGCGGGCCCGGCGTTTACAGGCTGTCCGGTGATCGAACTTTATCGGCCCGCCCGGCGTCTCGGCGGCCCGCGCTTGCATGCAATACTTTTTTCGCGCCGCGGCCGATCGCCGCGGCGCGCCACAAGAAAAGGCGCGCCACATGCGCCCCCCAGTCCGCCGACTCATGGAGGAGACAAAGTTCCATGGCCCTTGCAAGCAACGCGCGGCTACGCCGCCATACCCTCAAGACCCTGATGTGCGCCGCCCTGGCCGCCGCCGGCCTGGCGGCCGGCCCGGCACAGGCGGCCGACGACTGGCCCAGCAAGCCCATCAAGATCATCGTGCCCTACACGCCGGGCGGCTCGACCGACATCGTGACCCGCATCGTGATGGAAAAGCTGGGCCCGCGCCTGAACCAGACCATCGTGGTCGAGAACCGGCCCGGGGCCAACAGCAGCCTGGGCTCGGCCATCGCCGCCAAGGCCGAGCCGGACGGCTATACCTTCCTGTCCATGCTGCCGGCCTACATCATCAATTTCCACCTGTACAAGCTGAACTACGGCCCGGCCGACCTGACGCCCGTGGTGCAGATGGCGGACCTGCCGCTGTTCCTGTTCGTGGCCCAGGACGTGCCGGCCAAGAGCGTGGCGGAGCTGGTGGAGTACGCCCGCAAGAATCCGGACAAGCTCACCTACGCCTCCAGCGGCAACGGCTCCAGCGCGCACCTGACCGGCGCCGATTTCGCGTTGCAGAGCAAGATCACCATGACCCACGTGGCCTACAAGGGCAGCGCCCCCATCCTGGCCGACCTGCTGGCCGGACGCGTGTCCATGGTGTTCGACCCCATCCTGGTGCCGATGCAGTACGTCAAGCAGAACCGCCTGAAGGCGCTGGCCTTCACGGGCAAGGAGCGCTGGCCGACCGAGCCCGGCGTCCCCACCATGGAAGAAGCCGGCCTGCCCGGTTTCGTGACCGGCTCCTGGGCCGGGCTGATGGCGCCCGCCAACACGCCCAAGCCCATCATCGAGCGCATGGCGCGCGAGATCAGCGAGATCGTCAAGGAGCCCGACGTCAGGCAGAAATTCCTGGACGCGGGCTTCCTGCCCGTGGGCGGCACCACCGAGCAGTTCGCGGCCCTGATGAAGAAGGACTCGGAACGCTACGCCGAGATCATCAAGCAGGCGCACATCACCGTGAACTAAAGGCGGCGGGCGCGCCCGCCGCGCCCTGCCCCGACGGGAGTTCTCCATGATCGACAAGTTCTACGACAGCCCCGAGGCGGCGGTCTCGGACATCCATGACGGCGCCACGGTGCTGATCGGCGGCTTCGGCGGAGCCGGCATGCCGACCGAACTGATCCATGCGCTGATCGCGCAGGGCGCGCGCGAGCTGACCGTGGTCAGCAACAACGCCGGCAACCACGAAACCGGCCTGGCCGCGCTGATCAAGGCCGGCCGCGTGCGCAAGGTGATCTGTTCGTTTCCCAAGGCCTCGCATTCCTGGGTCTTCGACGATCTGTACCGCCAGGGCCGCATCGAACTGGAATGCGTGCCGCAGGGCACCATCGCCGAACGCCTGCGCGCGGCCGGCGCCGGCCTGGGCGGCTTCTACACGCCCACAGCCTACGGCACCGAACTGGCGCGCGGCAAGGAGACGCGCATCATCAACGGCCGCGGCCACGTGTTCGAGGAACCGCTGCACGGCGACTTCGCCCTGGTCAAGGCCGACCGCGCCGACCGCTGGGGCAACCTGACCTACAACAAGAGCGCGCGCAACTTCGGGCCGGTGATGTGCATGGCGGCGCGCACCGCCATCGTGCAGGTGCGCGCCAAGGCGGCGCTGGGCGAGCTGCCGCCCGAAGCCGTGGTCACGCCCGGCATCTTCGTCAAGCGCGTGACGCAGGTGGCCGACGCCGCCTTCTCGAGCTGAAGGAGTCCGCATGTTCCAACCCCTGAGCCGCGAGGCCATGGCGCGCCGCCTGGCCCGCGACATTCCCGAAGGCAGCTATGTGAACCTGGGTATCGGCATGCCTGTGCTGGTGGCCGCGCACCTGCCGCCCGGCCGCGAAATCGTGCTGCACAGCGAGAACGGCATCCTGGGCATGGGCCCGCCGCCGGCCGAGGGCGAGGCCGACCTGGACCTGATCAACGCCGGCAAGCAGCCGGTGACGCTGCTGGCCGGCGGCTCGTACTTCCATCACGCGGATTCGTTCGCGATGATGCGCGGCGGCCATCTGGACATCTGCGTCATGGGCGGCATGCAGGTGGCGGCCAACGGCGACCTGGCCAACTGGTCGCTCGGCCGCCCGGGCGAGCCGCCCGCGGTGGGCGGCGCGATGGACTTGGCGGTGGGCGCGCGCAGCGTCTACATCATGATGGAGCACACCACCAAGAGCGGCGAGCCCAAGATCGTCGAACGCTGCACCTATCCGCTGACCGGCGCGGGCGTGGTGGACCGTATCTACACCGACCTCGCGGTCATCGACGTCACGCCCGAGGGCCTGCGGGTCCGGGATATGATCGACGGCATGACCCTGAAAACGCTGCAGGAACGCACCGGCGCGCCGCTGCGCGCAGACTGATGCCGCCCAACCTGCCCCCTCCCGGCTACGCCGCACCGCTGGCGGCGGAGGATCACCCCGACCTGCTGCGCGGCGATCCGGACTACATGCTGACGCTGGCGCGCGGCCTGCACGTGATCCGCGCCTTCGGCACGCGCCGCCAGCCGCAGACCGCGGCCGAACTGAGCCGCCGCGCCGGCCTGCCGCGCGCCGTGGTGCAGCGCTGCCTGCATACGCTGACCCTGCTGGGCATGGCCGAGCAGCACGGCCGGCTCTATGTGCTCACGCCGCGCATCCTCGGGCTGGGCTACGCCTATTTTTCGTCCACGCCCTTCGTCTCGCTGGCCCAGCCGGTGCTGGAGGAACTGAGCGCCACGGTCAACGAAACCTGCGCGCTGGCCATCATGGAAGGCCACGAGATGCTGTACCTCGCGCGCTCCGAGGTCCATCGCCTGCTGGCCACGTCGATGGGGCTGGGCAGCCGGCTGCCGGCCTATTGCACCTCCATCGGCCGCGTGCTGCTGGCGCAATTGCCGCCGCCCGCGCTGGCCCGCTACTTCGCGGCGACCGAACTGCAGCCCTATACCGAATTCACCGTGGTGTCGGAGGACCGGCTGCGCGCCGAACTCGCGCGCATCCGCGAACAGGACTATGCGGTCGTCGACCAGGAACTGGAGCTGAACGTGCGCGCCATCTCGGTGCCCGTGCGCTCGGCCAGCGGCAAGGCCTGCGGCGCGGTCAACGTCAGCGTCAAGGCCGCCAGGGTGCCGCTGCAACGGCTGACCGAGGAGTTCCTGCCGCCGCTGCGCCAGGCGGTGGAGCGGATCGGGGAGTTTCTGGCGGCGTGATGGGTTTCGCGCGTTGAAGATACGAGTTCTTGCTCAAGGACTCTCGCGCTGCACCCATCCTACGTTCGACGGTTCGATGCAATCGGTCGAACGTAGGATGGGTGCAGCGCGAGAAAACCTGAAGAAAAACCGGACATCGAACGCGCGTAACCCATCAGCCGGCGCCAGCCGCCCCTGAACCATCACAAATCCGTCGTATCCAGCGTGAACGCCGCGGCCGCGCGCCCGATGCGGTCGTTGACGGCATGCCACGCTTCGGTGGCGGGCGGGGCCTGCACGATGATGCGGGCATAGCCCTGTTGGTCCAGGTCGCGCAGCAGGCCGTAGAGGGCCTGGGCGTAGCGCGCCGGGTCGGCGGGCACGGACTGCCATTGCACCCGGGGGTCCAGCGCGGCGGGCGGTTCGCCATAGGCGACGGCGACCACGCGCCCGGCCGGCAGGTCGCGGCCCTGGATCACGTCGCGCAGACGGGCGTCGGACGCCAGTTCCAGCGCCGTGCGCGGCGCGTAGTGGGCCTTGAGCGTGCCCGAGGCGCGCGGCGCGGCCGCGTCCGGGGCGAACACCTGCACGCCCAGCACGGCTTCGATCTGGGCGGCGCTGATGTGGCCCGGGCGCAGCAGCACGGGGCCGGCGCCGCGGTCCAGGCGCGACAGGTCGAGTATGGTGGATTCGATGCCGACGTCCGAGGCGCCGCCTTCGAGCACCGGCATGCCGGCGGCGACTTCCCCGGGGAATTCGCTGCGCACGTGCTCGGCGCGCGTGGGCGAGACCTGGCCGAACTTGTTGGCCGAGGGCGCGGCCACGCCGCCCTGCCCGTTCGGCTTGCCGGCCGCGAAGGCCGCCAGCAGCGCCTGCGCCACCGGATGCGAGGGGCAGCGGATGCCGATGCTGTCCTGGCCGCCGCTGACGGTGTCGGCGATGTGCGCGGCGCGCTTGAGGATCAGGGTCAGGGGACCGGGCCAGAACGCGTCGATCAGCAGGCGCGCTTCCGGCGGCACTTCGGTCGCCCAATAAGACACGTCGCCTTGCGGCGCGATGTGCACGATGACCGGATGGTTGGACGGGCGGCCCTTGGCCGCGTAGATCCGCGCCACCGCCTGCGCGTTCTCGGCGTCCGCTCCCAGGCCGTAGACGGTCTCGGTGGGAAAGGCGACCAGGCCGCCTTCGAGCAGGCGGCGGGCGGCCAGGGCGATCTCCGCGTCGCCGGCGCAGGCAGTGGGCAAGGCGTTCATGGCGTCGCTTATTCCGGAGCCTGCATGCCCAGCGCCGCCGCCACGCGGGCGGCGTCGTCGCGGGCCTGCTGCAAGGTGGGCGCCACGATGTTGATGTGGCCCATCTTGCGGCCGCGGCGCGCTTCGCGCTTGCCGTACAGGTGCAGCTTGGCGGTGGGCACGGCCAGCGCGGCGGCCCAGTCGGGCTCGCGCTGCGTGGTGGCGGTGGCCGACGGATACCAGATGTCGCCCAGGATGTTCAGCATCACCGCGGGCGCCAGCAGGTCGGTGCCGCCCAGCGGCAGGCCGGCCATGGCGCGCGCCTGCTGCTCGAACTGGCTGGTGAGGCAGGCGTCCATGGTGTAGTGGCCGCTGTTGTGCGGGCGCGGCGCGATTTCGTTGACGATCAGGCTGCCGTCCTGGAGCACGAAGAATTCCACGCACAGCACGCCGTGATAGCCCAGGCCCTGCGCGATGGCCTGCGCCGCCTCGGTGGCGCGGGCCTGGCGTTCGGCATGGGCCGCGTCCTGCTGGACCGGCGCGGCGGTGGAGACCGCCAGGATGCCGTCGCGGTGCACGTTGCGCGCCACCGGAAATACCATGCTGGCGCCGTCGAAGCCGCGCGCCAGGACCACCGAGATTTCGTAGTCCAGCGGCATCAGCGCTTCCAGCACGCAGGCCACGCCGCCGAATTCGGCGAAGGCGGCCAGCGCCTCGTCGCGCGTGGCGATGCGGGCCTGGCCCTTGCCGTCGTAGCCCAGCCGGGCCACCTTGAGGATGCCCGGGAACAGGCTGTCCGGCGCGGCGCGCAGGTCGGCTTCGCTGCGGATGGCGGCGTGCGGCGCCACGGCGATGCCCTGGGCGGCGATGAAGGTTTTTTCGGCGATGCGGTCCTGCACGATGGCCACGGCGTCGCCGGCCGGGCTGACGCGGCAGCGGGTGGCCAGCGTGCGCAGGCTGTCGGCCGGCACGTTCTCGAATTCGGTGGTCACGGCCTGACAGGTGGCGGCCAGGCGGGCCAGGCCGTCCTCGTCGTCGTAGGCGGCCTGGATGTGCAGGTCGGCGACCATGCCGGCCGGGCACTCGGCGGCGGGGTCCAGCACCGCGACCTTGTAGCCCAGGCTTTGCGCCGCGTGGCAGAACATGCGGCCCAGCTGGCCGCCTCCCAGCAGACCCAGCCAGCCGCCGGGGGCAATCGTGTAAGCAGTGGATAGCGTCATTCTGATCAGGCCTCGGGCGGAACCTTCATGGCGCGCGCGGCCTCGGTCTGACGGGCGCGGAACGCCACCAGCTTCTGGTGCAGGCCGGCGTCGGTAGCGGCCAGGGTGGCGATGACGTGCAGCGCCGCGTTGGCGGCGCCGGCTTCGCCGATGGCGAAGGTGGCCACCGGCACGCCCTTGGGCATCTGCACGATGGACAGCAGCGAGTCTTCGCCGCGCAGGTACTTGGACGGCACCGGCACGCCGAACACCGGCACTTCGGTCAGCGCCGCCATCATGCCCGGCAGGTGCGCCGCGCCGCCGGCGCCGGCGATGATGCCGCGCAGCCCGCGGGCGTGGGCGGCGGCGCCGTACTCGGCCATGTCCTGGGGCATGCGGTGCGCGGAAATCACGCGCGCCTCGCAGGGCACGCCGAAGTCCTCCAGCATGGCGACCGCGTGTTTCATGACCTCCCAATCGCTGGAAGAACCCATAATCACGCCCACCACGGGGGTGGCCTCTGCGGAAGTCTTGGCTGTCATATCCGGTGTCTGAAAGTTGAGACCGCGGCGCCAGGGCCGCGAAACCGGCTATTTTACCCGGCCGCGACCAGACGCTAGCGGGGCGAGCCCGAATCCAGCAACAGATAGGTGGTGGGGTCGTCCGGGCAGGGTCCGAAGCCGCATTCCAGCGTGGTGGCCCCGACGTTGGCCAGCACCGCGATGAAGAACAGGGCCATGACCACGATGCCGATGGCCGGCAGCGGCTTTTTCAGCATGCTGTCGCCCCACTTGCGGTCCACCGACAGCATCACCGCGCAGAACACGATGATGGCCACGAAGGCGATGAAGGCCCAGGTGTAGAAATGCAGGCCCATGAAGGGCTCGCCGTAGCCCGGGTCGCCCGGCATGATGTGCAGCAGCACCTGGCGGCCCGAGGCCAGCATGCCGCCCAGCGCGCCGGCGATGCTCATCGCGTAGTGCATCGGCGACGGGCCCATCCGCAGGTTCAGCAGAAAACCCACGCCGGCCATGACCAGCGCCACGCGTTGCAACAGGCACAGCGGACACGGCAGCTCGCCATAGGCGAACTGCCAGAAGAAGGCCACGCCCAGCGCGCCGGTGACGCCCAGCAGGGCCAGGCCGTTCAGGATGCGCGAGCCGCGCGCGGGATTGAGAGAGAAGATCATGCGCCCGCCCTCAGAACGACAGCGCCAGCGGGCTGGTCATGTGGTACTGGCACCAGGCGGCGTAGATCGCGAGGGTGAGCAGCCAGAAGGTCACGCAGGGGCGGCGCTTTCCTAGCATCCCGAACCACACTGCGACCAGGCCGGTCAGGAAAGGCAGCATCATTACCATACGTAGCGCTCCTGTCTGGGTCGCGGTGAAGTATAGCGTAACAATGCGCAATAAATGTTATCGGAATTCAGGCCGAATCCGGTCCGTCACTCGAAGTCGGTGTCCGATGGCACACCCAGTCGGCGCACCACGCGCTCCAGCACCTGGTACAGCAGCTCCACGTCTTCGGCGCCCACCAGGTTCTCGATTTCCGCGTAGGTGGACTCCGAATGCGGCGCGATCTCGGCCACGATCATGCAGCCCGCCTCCGTCAGGCCGAACTCCGCGCCGCGCAGGTCGTCGTTCAGGCGGCTCCTGTGTATCAGTTCCTTGGCCTCCAGCGTCTTCAACAGGCGCGACAGGCTGGGCATGCTGATGAAGGTCATCTGCGCCATTTCCATGGGCCGCAGGCTGCGTCCGGCCGCCGACATGGCGCGCAGCACCCGCCACTGCTGCTCCGTCAGTCCGTGCTCGCGCAGCATGGGGCGAAAGCGCACCATGACCGACTCGCGGGCCTGGAGCAAGGCCATCGGCAGGGAGCGGGAGAACGAGCGCAGGGGTCGGGATGCGGCGGGGGTCTGGGGTTCTGTCATGGCAATGGCGCAAGGGAGCGCCAAATTGTATACAAGCGGACCATGACATGGGCCCGGGCGGCCGGGCGGCGCGATTCCGGTCAATACGCGCCCCCCTGCGGCGCCGGCTGCGCGCGCTTGTAGCGGCCGGCCAGGGCGCTGGTGGCCTGCACCAGCAGGCGGGTATCCAGGCCCACGGCCACGAAGCTGCAGCCCAGGTCCAGGTAATGGCGGGCCTGCGCTTCGTCGGCGGTCAGGATGCCGGCGGCCTTGCCGGCCCGCTGGATGCGCGCGATCGCGTCGCCGATCGCGGCCTGCACCTCGGCATGGCCGGGATCGCCCACGTGGCCCATGGCCGCGGACAGGTCGGCCGGGCCGATGAACACGCCGTCCACGCCGTCGGTCGCGGCAATGGCGTCCAGGTTCCGCAGGCCTTCGAGCGTCTCCACCTGCACCAGCACGCAGACCTGGGCGTTGGCTTCGTGGTAGTAGGCCGCGCGGCGCCCCCAGGCCGACGCGCGCGCGCCGCCCATGCCGCGTATGCCGCCCTGGCCGTCGTTCTGCGGGTAGCGCGCCGCGCGCACGATGCGCGCGGCCTGCTGCGCCGTGTCGACCATGGGCACCAGCAGCGTCTGCGCGCCCACGTCCAGGTACTGCTTGATCAGCATTTCGCCGACCTCGCCGTGCCCCATGGGCACGCGGGCGATGGGATGGACGCCGGGATAGGCGGCGATGGCCTGCAGCTGCGACAGCAGGGTCAGCGTGTCGTTGGGGCCGTGCTCGCCGTCGATCAGCAGCCAGTCGAAACCGGCGCCGGCGCAGATCTCCGCCGAGTACGGGCTGCCCAGGCCCAGCCACAGCCCGATCTGGGCCTGTTTCTGCGCGATGGCCGCCTTGAAGCGGTTGACGGGGGTTTGGGTAGGCGTGGTCATCGTCATGCTTTCATCCTGAAGCGCAGCGCGCCCAGCGGGCCGTAGTCGGCTTCGAACAGGTCGCCGGGCCGGGCGGCCACCGGCCGCGTGAACGATCCCGCCAGCACGAGCTGGCCGGGCTGCAGCGATTCGCCCCAGGGCGCCAGCTTGTTGGCCAGCCAGGCCACGCCGATCGCCGGATGGCCCTGCACGCCGGCGGCCAGGCCGGTTTCCTCCACCGCGCCGTTCTGGCGCAGCACGGCGCCGCACCAGGGCAGGTCCAGCGAGGCCGGCGCGGCGCGGCGCGCGCCGACCACGATGCCGGCATTGGCCGCGTTATCGCTGATGGTGTCGTATACCTTGCGCATCGCCTTGGTGTGGCGGTCGAACTGCTCGATGCGCGCATCGATGATCTCGATGGCCGGCGTCACGTATTCGGTGGCGGCCAGCACGTCTTCCAGCGTCACTTCCTTGCCGCCGGGCAGGCCGGGGCCGGCCAGCGGCGCCTTGAGCACGAAGGCCAGCTCCACTTCCACGCGCGGGGCGATGAAGTTGCCGAACGGAATGTCCAGCACCTGCCCTTCGGTGCAGGTGTAGAGCATGGAGTCCAGCAGCGTGCCGTAATCGGGCTCGTCGATCTGGCTGGCGATCTGCATGGCGCGCGAGGTCAGGCCGATCTTGTGGCCGATGACCTTGCGGCCCGCGGCGGTCTGCATGCGCACCCATTCGCGCGACACGCGGTAGCCGTCCTCGACCGTCATGTCGGGAAAGCGCTTGGAGAAATGTTCGATCTGCTGGCGCGATTTCTGGCTCTGGTCGAGTTCCTGCGCGAGCCGGGTCAGGAGTTCTGCGGAAAACATGGATTATTTCTTCGTGAACAAGGGATGCAGGGTGCTGTGCTTGGCGTCGTAGACCTGGCCCGGCGCTTCGTCGACCTGCACCGTCAGGCCCAGGTGCTTGCGCGGATCGGAGAACAGCGGCGCCAGGTGCTTTCGGGCGCTGCCCGCGATCGCGTCGCCGGCGGCCCGCCTGACGGCGTCGGAGCGGCCCGCGCCCATGCGCAGGTTGACGTAGACGAAACCGTAGTCGCCGTCGCCGCCGGCGGCCCGGCCCGCGGCGCCGCCGTCGGCCACGGCGTAATGCGGCGCCGGATAGGCGTAGACGCGCGTGCCGCCGGTGGGAAAGACCTGGCTGCCGTCTTCGGCGCGCACGGTGAGCATGGCGTCGGCGACGGCCCGGCACAGGCCGCCCATGTCGGCCTGCGCTTCGAGGTTGCCGGTATAGAGGATGACGACGTGAGGCATGGCGTCAGAGCCTCCCCGCCGGCGCGGCGCCGGCCGTGGCCTGCGCCGCGGGAATGGCGGCGCCGTCCTGCGGCGTCACCGGAAAGACCGCGTTGACCTGCCCCGTGCCCGAGGCTGCGAAGTACGGCGTGACGAGGTCGGCCCGGCCGTCGTAGTCCGACCAGCCCAGCGCGCCCAGCAGCATGGCCGTGTCGTGCATGAAGCCTTCGCCGTGGCCCTTGGCCGCGTACTCGGGCAGCATGCCGCAGAAGGCCTTCCATTCGCCGGCCTGCCACATGCGCAGCACTTCGCGGTCCAGCTGTTCCAGGAACGGACTCCAGATCCTGAACGCGAAATCGGGCGCCTGCCCGTTCTGCGCGAAGCGGTGCGAAAGCGAGCCGCTGGCCAGGACGGCCACCGTGCCGTCGTACCTGTCCTCGATGGCGCGCCGGATCGCCCAGCCCAGGCGGGCGCTGTCGTTCAGGTAATGGACCGTGCACATGGCGGAGACCGACACCACCTTGAACTGCCGGTCCGCGTTCATGTAGCGCATGGGCACCAGCGTTCCGTACTCGGGATCGAGCGTGGTGGCGTCGTGCGCCAGCGTCTCCACGCCGAACGCGTTGGCCGTCTCGGCCAGCAGCTTGCCCAGCGCCGGGTTGCCGGGAAACTCGAAGCCCATGTTGCTGATGAAGTGCGGCAGCTCGTTGCTGGTGTACAGGCCCTTGAAATTCGGCGCGCAGTTGATGTGGTAGCCGGCGTTGACCAGCCAGTGCGTGTCGAACACCACGATGGTGTCGACGCCGGCCTCGCGGCAGCGCCGGCCGATCTCCGTCAGGCCGTCGATGGCGTCCTGGCGCGTGCCCTTGCGCGGGCCGTCCTGTTCGCTCAGATAGATGGATGGAACATGCGTGACCTTGGCTGCGAGTGCTAGCTTACCCATGATGGTTCCCTTGAAAACGATGGCGCGTCAGCCCGTGGTGATGTTGGCGCGCCGTATGATCTCACCGTATTTGCCGATCTCGCTGTGGACGAACTGCTCGAACTGCGCCACCGAGCCGGCCCGCGAGACCACGCCGCTCTTGGCGAAAACCTCCACCACGCCGGGCGCGGCCAGCGCCTTGTTGACTTCGGCGTTGACGCGCTGGACCACGGCGTCGGGCGTGCCCGCCGGCGCCAGCAGCCCCTGCCAGGAGTTGGACTCCAGGTCCACGCCCTGCTCGGCCAGCGTCGGCACGTCGGGCGCGAAGCGCGAACGCTGGCGCGTGGCCATGCCCAGGGCGACCAGCTTGCCGCTTTCGACGTGGCTGCGGAATTCCGACCAGTTGCCGAACATCACGCTGACCTGCCCGCCCAGCAGGTCGGTGAGCGCCGGGCCCTGGCCCTTGTAGGGCACGTGCACCATGTCCACGCCCATCATCTGGCACAGCAGCGCGCCGGCCAGGTGCGCCGAGGTGCCGTTGCCGAACGAGGCGTAGGTCAGCGTGTCGGGCTTGGCCAGCGCCGCCTGCTTGAGGTCGGCCAGGGTCTTCAGGCCGCTGGACGGATGGGTGGCCAGCACGTGCTCGGACAGGCCCATCAGCGCCACGGGCTGCAGATCCTTGTCGGTGTCGTAGGGCAGTTTCTTGACCAGCGTCTTGTTGGCCGTGAAGCTGTTGGCCACGCAGACGAAGGTGTAGCCGTCGGCCGGCTGCTTGGCCACGTAGTCCACGCCGATCACCGTGCCCGCGCCGGGCTTGTTTTCCACGACGACGCTCTGGCCCAGCTGCTTGCCCAGCTCGGCGCCGATCAGGCGCGCCACCATGTCGGTGGTGCCGCCCGGCGGAAACGGCACGACGACGCGCAGGGGCCTGGCCGGCCAGTCCCCGGACTGGGCGCGGCCCGGCCCGGCGGTAGCGGCCAGCGCGGCGGCGGAACAAAGCTGCAGAAAGTGGCGGCGTTGCATGGTTGTCTCCTTTATCGTGCTATCGGGATTTCAGACGCTCACGCGCCCCAGTGCGGAATAGGGTGCGAGCCGGTGGCGACGGCCACGTTCTTCGGTTCACAGAACACTTCGTAGCTCCAGGTGCCGCCTTCGCGGCCGGTGCCCGAGGCCTTGGTGCCGCCGAAAGGCTGGCGCAGGTCGCGCACGTTCTGGCTGTTGACGAAGCACATGCCGGCCTCGATGGCCGCGGCCACGCGGTGCGCACGGCCGACGTTCTCGGTCCAGACATAGCTGGACAGGCCATAGGCGGTGTCGTTGGCGATGCGGATGGCGTCGGCCTCGTCCTTGAACGGAATCAGGCACGCGACCGGCCCGAAGATCTCGTCCTGGGCGATCTTCATGCGGTTGTCCACGTCGGCGAAGACGGTGGGCGCGACGAAGTTGCCGTGCCTGACGCGGTCGGGCACCGCCGGGGCGTCCAGGCCGCCGCACAGCATGGAGGCGCCCTCTTTCTGCCCGAGTTCGATATAGCTGCGCACCTTGGCCAGGTGGCCGCGGGAAATCATGGGGCCGATGATGGTCTGCTCGTCCAGCGGATCGCCCACGCTCACGCGCCGGGCGCGGGCCACGAACTTCTCGACGAAGCCGGCGTAGACGCCCTGCTGCACCAGGATGCGGCTGCCGGCGGTGCAGCGCTCGCCGTTGTTGGAGAAGATCATGAACACGGCGGCGTCCAGCGCGCGGTCCAGGTCGGCGTCGTCGAAGATCACGAAGGGGCTCTTGCCGCCCAGCTCCATGCTGTATTTCTTCAGGCCGGCGGCCTGCACGATGCGATTGCCCGTGGCGGTCGAGCCGGTGAACGAAATGGCGCGCACGCCCGGATGCACGCACAGCGGCTCGCCCGCTTCCTTGCCGTAGCCGTGGACCACGTTGAGCACGCCGGCCGGGATGCCGGCTTCCAGCGCCAGCTCGCCCAGGCGCGCCGCGGTCAGCGGCGAAAGCTCGCTCATCTTGAGCACCGCGGTATTGCCGAAAGCCAGGCAGGGCGCGACCTTCCAGGTGGACGTCATGAACGGCACGTTCCACGGCGAGATCAGCGCGCACACGCCCACCGGATGGAACAGCGTGTAGTTCAGGTGCGTGGACGTGGGATAGGTGTGGCCGTCCACCCGCGTGCACATCTCGGCGAAGTAATGGAAGTTGTCGGCCGCGCGCGGCACCAGCTGCTTGCCGGTCTGGCTGATCGTCTGGCCGGTGTCGTTGGTCTCGGTCTGCGAGATCTCCGGCACGTGCCGGGTGATCAGCTCGCCCAGCTTGTGCATGAGCCTGGCGCGCTCGGCCGCGGGCCTGGCCGCCCAGGCGGGAAAGGCTTCCTGCGCGGCCCGCACGGCGGCGTCGACTTCGGCCTCGCCGCCGGCGGCGACTTCCGCCAGCACGTCCTGGGTGGCGGGATTGACGGTTTCGAAATAATCCTTGCCGGCAACGATCTTGCCGTTGATCAGGTGATCGATTTTCATGGCTTCTCTTGCGTGATACGGACGATATTCAATCCAGACTGATATTGCGGCTCTTGATGAGCGCGCGCCATTTCTGCCTTTCGTCCGCGACGTAGGCGTTCATGTCCGCGGCGTTGGTGGGACGCGCTTCCCAGCCGGCGTCGTAGAGTTTCTGGCGCACGTCGGCATCGCCCATGGCCTTCTGCAATTCGGCGCTCAGGCGTTCCTGCACGTCGCGCGGCGTGGCCGCGGGCACGGCCAGGCCCTGCCAGGTATAGGCTTCGACGCCGGCAAAGCCCAGCTCTTTCGCCGTGGGCACGTCGGGAAGCTGCGGGATGCGCTCGGCCGACATGGCCAGCAGCGGCACGACCTTGCCGGATTTCACCGCGCTGACGCCGCTGGGCAGGTCCAGCATCATCAGCGGCACCTGCCCGCCCATCAGGTCGCGCAGCGCCTGGGCGCCGCCCTTGTAGGGCACGTGCAGCACCGATACCTGGGCCTCGCGCTGGAACAGTTCCAGCGCCAGGTGGTGCGGACTGCCGACGCCGGCGGTGGCGATGCCGTACTTGCCCGGCGCGCCCTTGAGCGCGGCCAGCAGGCTCTTGGCGTCGGTAAAGCCGGAATTGGGCGCCGCGGTGATGACCAGCGGCGAGCGGCCCATCATGCCCAGCAGCGCGAAATCCCTTTGCGGCTCGTAGTTGAGCTGCTTGTAGAGCGCGCTGTTGTAGATCAGCACGCCGTTGTCGGCCGACAGCACGGTGTAGCCGTCGCCGGGCGCGCGCGCCACGAATTCCGAGGCGATGATGGCGCCCGCGCCGGGGCGGTTTTCCACCACCACGGGCTGGCCCAGCTGCCGCGACAGCTGCGCGCCGGTGGTGCGCGCCAGGAAGTCGGTGCCGCCGCCCGCGGGGTAGCCCACTACCCAGCGCAGGGGCTGATTGGGATAGTTCTGGGCTGACGCGCCGAAACCGGTCAGCGAGGCGGCCGCGGCCAGCATGGCGGCGGCAAGACGGATATTGCAGCGCATGGCGCTTTCTCCTGGATGTCGTTGCGCAACAAGAAACGATGGAATCAGGCCTCGGCCAAGGTGTTGGTCAGCGTGCCGATGCCGTCGATTTCGGTATCGACCACGTCGCCGGCCTGCACGTTGACCACGCCGTCGGGCGTGCCGGTGAGGATCACGTCGCCGGGCATGAGCGTCATGAACCCGCTCAGGTACTCGATCAGTTCGGGAATGCGGTGGATCATGTCGCCGGTGTTGCCGCTTTGCGTGACCTGGCCGTTGACGCGGGTGCGCAGGCCCAGCGCGTGCGGGTCCGGCACGTCGGCCGCGTCGACCAGCCAGGGACCGATCGCGGTCGAGGCGTCGCGGTTCTTGACCCGCAGATTGGGGCGGTAGTAGTTCTCCAGGTAGTCGCGCACGGCATAGTCGTTGCTCACCGTGTAGCCGGCCACGCAGGCCATCGCGTCGGCGGCGCGCACGCGTTTGGCCTGGCGGCCGATCACCACGGCCAGCTCGCATTCGTAATGCATGAAGGCGGCGTCGCGCGGACGCGGCGTGCGGCCGCGATGGCCGACCAGCGAGTTCGGCCCCTTCAGGAATACCAGCGGCGCGTCCTTGGCCGTGACCGTGAGTTCGCGCGACAGTTCCCTGACGTGGTCGGCGTAGTTCAGGCCCAGCGCGATGATGGTGCCGAATTCGATCGGGGGCAGCCATTGCACGTCGGCCTGGGCCAGCAGGCGGCCGTCGGGCAGCCTGACCGCCCCGCCCTCGCCTTCGGTGACGTCCCAGGTCCGGTTCTCGTAAACAATGCGTCCGCGCTTCATGCCTGCTTCTCCTCTGCCAGGCTGTGGCTCAATTCGCCCAGACGGGGCACGGTGATCGTGACGCGGTCGCCGGCGCGCCCCACGGGCGAGCCTTCGCCGGGGCCGAGCAGCAGCACGTCGCCCTCGGCCAGGGTCATGAATTCGGTCACGTCGGCGATCAGCTGCGCGGCGGGACGCAGCAGCGTGGCGAAGCTGCGCTCGTAGGCCTGCTGGCCGTTGACGCGCACGCCCAGCGCGGCCTGGTCGAGATCGAAGCCGGGCTGGCCCTGGAGCACTTCGCTCATGGGGCAGAAGCCGTCGCGGTTGCGCTGCACGACGGCGGGACGGTAGTAGTTCTCGTGCGGCAGGGTCAGGTCGCTGACGATCACCAGGCCGGCCACGTGGCTCATGGCCTGGGCCGCCGGTACCTGCCTGGCGGGCCGCCCGATCACCAGGCCGATGGTCGCGTCGATGCGCACCACGCCCGGATCGGCGGGGATCTCCACCACGGCGCCGTCGGCGGCGTAAGTGTTGCGCGACTTGATGTAGAGCACCGGCGCCTTGGGCGCGGCCTTGTAGGGCGCGCCGTCGAACTGGGGCGCCAGGCGTTCGAGGGTGGCGCGGTCGTTGAGCAATGCCCCGTAGACGGTGCCGTCGCGCCGGATGGAGTGCGGAGTCTGCATGATCGGGATCTAATTAACGAGGTAACAATTACCATGTTAACTAAAATCCCGATAACGCAAACTCAGGATTACCCCTAGGCGAAAAAAAGCCGCTCGTGGCGAGCGGCTTTTCGTGCGCCTGGGACCGGTCAGGCGATCAGGCGGTCCAGGGCCTCGCGGTACTTGGCGGCGGTCTTTTCCAGCACGTCCTGCGGCAGGCGCGGCGCCGGCGGCGTCTTGTCCCAGGTCTGGGTTTCCAGCCAGTCGCGCACGAACTGCTTGTCGAAGGAAGGCGGGCTGATGCCGACGCGGTAGCCGTCGGCCGGCCAGAAGCGCGAGGAATCGGGCGTCAGCACTTCGTCCATCAGGTAGAGCGTGCCGTCGTCGTCCAGGCCGAATTCGAACTTGGTGTCGGCGATGATGATGCCCTTGGTGGCGGCGTAGCGCGCGGCCTCGGCGTACAGCTTGAGGGTCACGTCGCGGATGCGCTCGGCCATTTCCTGGCCGACTTCCTTGACCACGTGGGCGAAGTCGACGTTTTCGTCGTGCATGCCGAATTCGGCCTTGGCCGCCGGCGTGAAGATGGGTTCGGGCAGCTGGCTGGCCTGCTGCAGGCCGGCCGGCAGCGCGATGCCGCACACCGAGCCGGTGGCCTGGTAGTCCTTCCAGCCCGAGCCGATCAGGTAGCCGCGGGCGACGGCCTCGACCAGGATGGGCTTCAAGCGCTTGACCACCACGGCGCGTCCGCGCACCTGGTCCACCTCGTCCGGCGCGACCACGTCCTCGGGCTTGATGCCGGTGGAGTGGTTGGGCAGGATATGGGCCAGCTTCTGCAGCCAGAATTCGGTCAGCTCGGTCAGCACCTGCCCCTTGCCGGGGATGGGGTCGTCGAGGATCACGTCGAACGCGGAGATGCGATCCGACGCGACGATCAGCAACTTGTCGTCGCCTACCGCGTACATATCGCGCACCTTACCGCGGCCCAGCAGCGGCAAGGACTTGATGCTGGATTGATGCAAAGCAGAAGTCACGGGAAATGGCCTATGGCAATAATGAAGATTCCCGCCTCGGGCAGCGCCAGGGCGGGAAAGTCGAACCTGCAAGGCGCATAGGTTACTGCAAAACGGCCCGGCGCTGCCGACGGCGCCCGGCCGCCCTCCCCTCGACGCCGCCCGGCGCAGGCGTTAGGCTGTGGTCTCTTACCATGCGCGCCGACCGCCGCAGGCGTCACGGCGCCCCCCTTCCACCCGGAGACCAAGCCGTATGCAGGATGCTTCCCTCAAACGCAGGCCCGCCGCCGACGCGCAAGTGCACCTGACCGGCGGCTGCCAGTGCGGCGCGGTCCGCTACGCCGTCACCGACGAGCCCCTGACCGCCGCCACCTGTCATTGCCGGGACTGCCAGTATTCCAGCGGCGGCGCCCCGGCCCACGCGCTGATCTTTCCGGCCGGCTCGGTCACGCTGCTGCGCGGCCAGGCCAAGGAGCACCGCTACAAGGGCGACTCCGGCCACACCGTCATGCGCAGCTTCTGCGCGGCCTGCGGCACGCCGCTGTTCGGCGGCTCCGAAGGCATGGACTACGAAATCGTGCGGGCCGGCTCGCTGGACGATCCCGAGGCCTTCCACGCCCGCGCCAGCCTGTGGACCGGTTCCGCGCCGTCCTGGCACCACGTGGACCGCAGCATCCCGCACTACGCCGGCAACGGCCCCGCCGCCTAGACCATAAAAAAACGGGCCCGCATGAATACGGGCCCGTTCTTCCGCACTGGCGAGCGTGCTTACTGCACCACTTGCGCCAGCTTGCCCGAGGCGTACTGCGCGGCGATTTCGGTCAGCGGCAGGGCCTTGATCTTGCTGGCGTTGCCGGCGGTGCCGAACTGGGTGTAGCGGGCCACACAGATGGCCTTGGCGGCGGCGCGGGCCGGCTTCAGGTATTCGCGCGGGTCGAACTTCTCGGGGTTGTCGGCGAAGAAGCGGCGGATCGCGCCGGTCATGGCCAGACGGATATCGGTGTCGATATTGATCTTGCGCACGCCGTACTTGATGGCTTCCTGGATTTCCTCGACGGGCACGCCGTAGGTTTCCTTCATGTTGCCGCCGAATTCGCGGATCTCGGCCAGCAGTTCCTGCGGCACGCTGGAGCTGCCGTGCATCACCAGGTGGGTGTTGGGCAGGCGGGCGTGGATTTCCTTGATGCGGGAGATCGACAGGATGTCGCCGGTGGGCTTGCGCGTGAA
>Ga0182742_1000390_pt1 | contig 71844 bp, 56 predicted proteins | sample eDN5th37CBELigMG_FD_128880 | JGI IMG/M metagenome (GOLD analysis project Ga0182742, IMG submission 128880) | Enriched Miracle-Growth compost microbial communities from Emeryville, California, USA - eDNA 5th pass 37_C BE-Lig MG (version 2)... ...
CCAGTGCGCCGGTGCGGGCGGCGAGGACCGCGTGCGCCGCCGCCTCGTCCGCGCGCGCGAGCCGCTCCTCCTCCGACGCGCAGCCGCCCGCGAGGAGGGCAGCCACGATCAGCAGGAGGGCGGGCGGGAGGTGTCGCATGCGGCCCACAATCGCAAGAACCGCGCCATGCCCAAAAGAAGCAGGCAGCCGGGCGGGAAGCCGGTTCCGGGGGCGAGCTCCGCAATCTTTGCGTAGAACACCGCAGCGGATGCAGAGCGGCGCGCGCTGCCCGTTCAGCCCTCCCGCGCCTCCGCCGGCGCGCCCTCGCTCCCGTCCATCTGCAGCTTCTCCAGCCGGTAGCGCATGCTGCGGAAGGTGATGCCGAGGAGGCGCGCCGCCTCGGTCTTGTTGCCGCCGGTCTGGACGAGGGCCTTCTCGAGCATCTGCCGCTCGCACGCGTCGAGCCACGCCTGCAAATCGAAGTCGGGCGGGATGCCGTCGCCCGCCATGGGCGCGGCGACCGAGGCGGCGGAGGCGCTCCTGCCCCGCACGTGGGCGGGGAAGACCTCCGGGTCGATGAGCGGGCTCTCGGAGAGGGTGGCGGCCCGCTCCATCAGGTTCTCGAGCTCGCGCACGTTGCCGGGGAAGTCGTAGTCGAAGAGCGCCGCCTGCGCCTCGCGGGAGAGCTCGAGCTTGCGCCCCTGCTCCGCGCCGAAGCGCTGGAGGAAATGCTCGGCGAGGAGGAGCACGTCCTCGCGCCGCTCGCGGAGCGGCGGTACCTTCAGCCCGATGACGTTGAGCCGGTAGAAGAGGTCCTCGCGGAAGCGGCCCGCCTGGACCTCCGCGGCGAGGTCGCGGTTGGTGGCGGCGACGATGCGCACGTCCACCTCCACGTCCTTGACCCCGCCCACCGCGCGGATGGTGCGCTGCTGGAGGGCGCGCAGCAGCTTGACCTGCACCTGCAGGGGGAGCTCGCGCACCTCGTCGAGGAAGAGGGTCCCGCCGCTCGCCATCTCGAAGAGGCCCGGCTTGGCGTGGGTGGCGCCGGTGAAGGCGCCCTTCGCGTGGCCGAAGAGCTCGCTCTCGATCAGCCCCTCGGGGATGGCGCCGCAGTTGACCGCGACGAAGGGGCCCGCCGCCCGCGGGCTGCGCTCGTGGATGGCGCGGGCGACCAGCTCCTTGCCGACGCCGCTCTCGCCGGAGACGAGGACGGTGGTGCGCGAAGGCGCCACCCGCTCGATCAGGGTGAAGAGCTCGCGCATCGGCGGGCTCCTGCCGATCATCCCGCCGCTGCGGGTCCGCTCGCCGAGCTGCTTCCTGAGCGAGACGTTCTCGCGGACGAGGGCGCGCTTCTCCAGCGCCTTCTCGACCACGACCAGCATCTCGTCCACCTTGAACGGCTTGATCACGTAGTCGTAGGCGCCGAGCTTCATCGCCTGCACCGCGTTCTCGGTGGAGGCGAAGGCGGTGATGACCACCACCTCGGTGTGGGGCCACGCCGCCCGGGTGCGCTCGAGGATCTCGAGGCCGGAGTGACGGCCGATCCGGAGATCGGTGATCACCAGGTCGAACTCCTCCTCGGCGATCCGCGCGCAGGCGGCGGGCACGTCCTCCTCGAGGACGACGGCGTGACCCGCCTTGCGCAGCAGGATCTCGAGCATCTCGCGCATCGAGCGCTCGTCGTCGACCACCAGGATCCGGGCGGCCATGTCAGCTCTCCTCCGTGGGCGCGGGCAGGATCAGGGTGAAGCGGGTGCCCGCCCCCGGCCTGCTCTCCACCTCGATCTGGCCGCCGTGCGCGTCGACGATGCGGTGCACGGTGGCGAGACCGAGTCCGGTGCCCTGCGCCTTGGTGGTGAAGAAGGGGTCGAAGATCCGCGACAGCGTCTCGGGATCGATGCCGCTGCCCCGATCCTCGACGGAGAGGAAGACGGTGTGGTCCGCGCGCCCCGGGCCGCAGCGCAGGGTGATGGTGCCGCCCTCCGTGGAGGCCTGCGCCGCGTTGAGGAGCAGGTTCCAGAGCACCTGGCGGATCTGTGCCTCGTCGATCAGGGCGGTGGCGTCGGCGATCTCGCTCTCCAGCCGCACGCCGCCGAGCCGCGGGTCGGCGGAGAAGACGTGCATCACCTCGCCGAGGAGCGAGGGGAGCGCCACCGGGGCGGTCTGCGGCGCCGCCGGCCGGGCGAAGGCGAGGAAGTCGGTGACCAGGCCGTTCAGGCGATCCGCCTCGCGCAGCACGATGTCGAGCAGGCGCTGCTCCTGCTCGTCCCTGGCGCCGCTCGCCGCCAGCAGCTCGATCGATCCGGTCATGGAGGCGAGCGGGTTGCGCAGCTCGTGGGCGAGGCCGGCGGAGAGCTCGCCCACGGTGGCGAGGCGCTCCGAGCGGGCGGCGCGGGCCTCCAGCTCGCGGAAGGAGGTGAGGTCCTGGAAGACCACCGAGGCGCCGAGGATGGACCCCGCCCCGTCGAGCAGCGGGCTCAGGGTGAAGCCGAGGATCCGCGGCTTGCCGTCGGGGTGCTCCCAGCTCGCCTCGAGCCGCCGCATCCCCGCCGCGCCCGGCTCCAGCGCCGGGAAGATCCGTTCGAGGTGCATCCCCTGCAGCTCGTCGCGGGCCTTGCCGAGGATCTCCTCGCCGGCGCGGTTGACGAAGGTGATGCAGCCGCGCTCGTCGGTGGTGAGGATCCCGGAGGAGATGGAGCGGACGATGGCGTCGTGGAGGACGCCCAGCTTGCTGAGGCTCTCCTCCGCCGCGTCGGCGCGGACGCCCGCGCGCTCGAGCTGGTCGGCGACCCAGGAGGCGATCACCGCGGTGAGGCCGAAGGCGGCGCCGTAGGTGAAGATCACCTGGTAGAGCTCGACCCAGCCCAGGCGCGACACCGCCATCCCCTCCGGTGGCGCCAGCCAGCCGAGCTGCATCACCAGCACCAGGCCGATGTGGGCGCCGAAAGCGCTGGTCGCAGCGAACCAGGCACCCCGCCGCGCGAGGAGGATGCCGCCGTTCACCACGGCGAGCAGGTAGAGGAAGGTGAAGATCGATTCGGCGCCGCCGGTGAGGTAGACAAGCGCCGCGGCGAAGGCCACGTCGCCGAGGATCTGCACCAGCGCCAGCGGCTGGAGCCAGCGCTTGAGCCGCAGCAGCAGGACGACGCCGATCTGCAGCAGGTTGGTGCCGATCGCCAGGCTGGAGAGCGAGATGGTGCTCCGCCCGCCCAGCGGCTCGCCGCCCTTGAAGGTGAGCACCGCGGTGGTGCCCACCAGCACCGTCACCATCGCCACGCGGAACGCCGCGAGCCAGAGCAGTCGCTTGTGGAGCTCGTTCTCCGGCTGGGAGTCGCCGCCGGCGGCGGCGCCCTCCGGCGCCGCCTGCAGCACGGCGTTCGCTTCTGCCACGGGCGGCCTCGCGCCGACTACCTGATGTTCTCGGCCATGGTGAAGATCGGCAGGTACATGGCGATCATGAAGAAGCCGACCACGCCGCCGAGGAAGACCATCAGGATCGGCTCGATGAGCGAGGTGAGCGCGGCCACCGCGGCGTCGACCTCCTCGTCGTAGAAGTCGGCGATCTTGTTGAGCATCGCGTCCATCGCGCCGGTGGCCTCGCCGACGCCGATCATCTGCACCACCATCGGCGGGAAGACCCTGGTCTCCGCCAGCGGCTGGGCGATGGTCTTGCCTTCGGAGATCCGCTCGCGGGTGAAGTAGACCGCCTTCTCCACCACCACGTTGCCCGCGGTCTTGGCGGTGACGTCGAGCGCGTCGAGGATCGGCACGCCCGACGAGAGCATCGTGCCCAGGGTGCGGGTGAAGCGCGCCACCGCGAACTTCCGCAGCAGCGGCCCGATCACCATCACCTTGAGGAGGAAGCGATCGACCGCCTCGCGCCCCTTCGCCGTCTTGACGAAGCGGGAGTAGGCGAACACGAGGGCCGCGACCGCCGCCACCACGTACAGGATCGCGTCCTGCGCCGCATGGGACATGTCGATCACGAGCTGCGTCGGACCCGGCATCGTGCCGCCGAAGTCCTTGAACATCTTCTCGAAGACCGGGGTGACGTAGAGGAGCAGGATGGCGACGCAGCCCAGCGCCACCACGAGGACGACCGACGGGTAGACCATCGCGCCCTTCACCTTGCTCTTCAGCTTCTCGTTCTTCTCGATGTAGGTGGCGAGGCGGGCGAGGATGGTGTCGAGGATACCGCCGAGCTCGCCGGCGCGGACGAGCTGCACGTAAAGCTGGTCGAAGACCTTGGGGTAGCCGGAGAGCGCATCGGCGAAGGTGGAGCCGGTCTCCACCTTCTCCTTGACGCCCTTGAGGACGGTCCGGAACTCCGGGTTGTCCATCTGCGTCGCCAGGATGTCCAGCGCCTGCACGATGGGCAGACCCGCATCGATCATCGTCGAGAACTGGCGGGTGAAGACGACCAGGTCCTTCTGGCTGGGACCGCCGACCCCCGGGATCTTGATGTTGATCTCGGCGGGCTTCTTCTTCACCTGCGTGGGAGAGAGGCCCATCTGCCGCAGCCGCGCGTTGACCGCGTCGACGTCGGCCGCCTCCATCTCCCCCGACTTCTCCTCGCCGGTGCGGGTCTTGGCGACCCACTTGTAGACGGGCAGCTTCTTCGCCTTGGGCGCCTGCCGCGTCGTCGTGGTCGATGCTGTGGGACCGGCCATGAGCCACCTCCGGGGTGCTGACCCGGCACTCTACTGAAACGTTCGCAAATAGTCGAAGAAGCGGACCCCGTCTCAGGAGTTGGTCCGCACCGCTCCGGTCCGCGCGCCCATGGCAGCCTGGCTGAGGATGTTGCGCAGCTCGTCCTGATCGGACGAGCGGCCCATCGCCTCCTCGAGCGTGATCAACCGGCGCTGCACCAGCGAGGCCAGCGACTGGTTGAAGGTCTGCATGCCGAACTTGTTCTGGCCCACCTGCATCTGGCTGTAGACCTGATGGAGCTTGTCCTCGCGGATCAGGTTCCGGATCGCGGGGTTGGGCACCATCACCTCGACCGCCAGGACGCGGCCCGGGCCGGTGGCCTTGGGCAGCAGGTTCTGGGTGAGCACGCCCTCCAGGGTGAAGGAGAGCTGCGCCCGCACCTGGTCCTGCTGGAACGGCGGGAAGATGTCGAGGATGCGGTTGATGGTCTGTACGCACGAGTTGGTGTGCAGGGTGGCGAACGCCAGGTGACCGGTCTCGGCGATGGTGAGCGCCGCCTCCACCGTCTCCTGGTCGCGCATCTCGCCGACGAGCACCACGTCGGGATCCTGGCGCAGGATGTACTTGAGCGCCTTCTTGAACGACGCGGTGTCCGCCCCCACCTCGCGCTGGTTGACCAGGCAGTTCTTGTGGGGATGGAGGTACTCGATCGGATCCTCGATGGTGATGATGTGGTCGTGGCGCTCGGTGTTGATCTTGTCGATCACCGAGGCGAGCGTCGTCGACTTGCCGGAGCCGGTGGGGCCGGTGACCAGCACCAGGCCGCGGGGCTTGTCGGCGAAGGTGGCCACCACCGGCGGCAGGCCGAGCTCGGCGAAGGAGAGGATCTTGAAGGGGATGGTGCGGAAGGCGCCCGCCACCGCGCCGCGCTGCATGAAGATGTTGGCGCGGAAGCGCGAGAGCGCCTTGACGCCGAAGGAGAGGTCGAGCTCGTTCTCCTCCTCGAACCGGTGCTTCTGGGCGTCGGTGAGGATCGAGTAGCAGAGCTGCTTGGTCTCCACCGGCGTGAGCGGCGCGGTCTTGAGGGGCACGAGCTTGCCGTCGATGCGGAGCTGCGGCGGGGATCCGGTGGTGATGTGGAGGTCGGAGGCCCCCTTCTCGACCATCGCCTTGAGCAGCTGGTGCAGATTGGCCACGAATCACTCCGGTCTCAGAAACGATCGGGCGCGGTGTTGCCGACGACCTCTTCGATCGACGTCATCCCCGCCTTCATCTTGTTGATGGCGGCCATGCGCAGCGTGAGCATCCCGAGGCGGATCGCCTCCTGCTTCAGCTCCGCCGTGGAGGCGCCGTTGATCACCAGCTCCTTGAGGCCGTCCCAGAACGGCATCACCTCGTAGACCGCGACGCGGCCCTTGTAGCCGCGGTCGTTGCAGGCGCTGCAGCCCACCGGCTCGTAGACGGTGAAGGAGCCGATCTCCTCGGCGGCGACGCCGATGTCGAGGAGCGCCTGGTCGGCCACCTCCACCGGCCGCTTGCACTCGTTGCAGAGCCGGCGCGCGAGGCGCTGCGCCACGATGATGTTGACCGACGACGTGACCAGGAAGGGCTCGATGCCCATGTTGAGCAGACGGGAGATGGTCGACGGCGCGTCGTTGGTGTGGAGGGTGGAGAGCACCAGGTGGCCGGTGAGCGCCGCCTTGACCGCGATCTCCGCCGTCTCGAAGTCGCGAATCTCGCCAACCATGATGACGTCGGGGTCCTGGCGGAGGAACGAGCGGAGCGCCGCGGCGAAGTTGAGGCCGATCTCCTCGTGCATCTGCACCTGGTTGATGCCGAAGAAGTTGAACTCGACCGGGTCCTCCGCGGTGGAGATGTTGTCGGTGGTCTGGTTGAGCTTGCCCAGCGCCGAGTAGAGCGTCGTCGTCTTACCCGAACCGGTGGGGCCGGTGACGAGGCACATGCCGTAGGGGCGGCTGATCGCCTCGTCGAACCACTTGAGCTGCTGCTCCTCGAAGCCCAGCTTGGTCATGTCGAGCTGGAGGTTCGACTTGTCGAGGAGGCGGAGCACCACCTTCTCGCCGAAGAGCGTGGGGCAGACGGAGACGCGGAAGTCCATCTCCTTGCCCTTGCCGAGCTTGAGCTTGATGCGGCCGTCCTGGGGCAGGCGCCGCTCGGCGATGTCGAGCTCGGACATGATCTTGAGACGCGAGATGATCGCGTTCTTGAGCTTCATCGGCGGCTTCATCACCTCGTACAGCACGCCGTCGACGCGGTAGCGCACGCGGAAGCTCTTCTCGTAGGGCTCGACGTGGATATCGGAGGCGCCCTTCTTGATGGCGTCGAGGAGGATGAGGTTGACGAGGCGCACCACCGGCGCTTCGTCCGCCGCCTTCTCGAGGTCGACGACGTTCTCGTCCTCGTGGCTGAACTCGACGGAGATGTCCTCCTCGTCGAAGTCGCCGAGCACGTCCTCGTACGACGGCATCGGCTGGCCGTAGTACCGCTCGATCGCCTCGCGGATGGCCACCTCGGAGGCGACCACCGTCTCGATGTTGTAGCTGGTGAGGAACTTGAGGTCGTCGACCGCGAAGATGTTCGACGGATCGGCCATCGCCACGATGAGCGACGCGCCGGCGCGGTTGACCGGGATGAGCTGGTACTTCTCGCAGACCTCGCGCGGCACCAGCTTGAGGACGTCCTCCTCGATCTCGAAGTCCTTGAGGCTGATCGCCGGCACGCCGTACTGGCGGCTCAGGAATTCGGTGAGCTTGGTCTCGTCGATGGCGCCACTCTTGACGAGGGCGGAGCCGATGCGCTGGCCGGTCTTGCGTGCTTCGTCCTGCGCCTTCTGCAACTGCTGCAGCGAGATCATGTTCTCGCGGACCAGCAGCTCTCCCAACCGTCCGGACATGTAGGACGTTCCCCTATGGCGGTTGAGGCACGCCCGTTCCCCGTCCCTTCCCCCTGGTCGGACGGCGGGCAGCCTCCCGTGAAACCGGGGCGAGGATAGCGGGGGGCCGGGGTGCGGTCAACTTGCCTGCCGCGGGAAAAACCGCTGATTTCGTAGCGGTTTGCAGAGCTCCCCGCGCTACGCACCCTCGCCCACCGGCCCGAAGCGCGGGCCGGCGTACGACGCGGCGATCGCGCGCGCCTGCTCGATGTCCCTGCGGATCTGCGCCACCAGCTCCTCGGGCCCGGAGAAGCGCGCCTCGCCCCGCAGCCGCTCCAGGAAGGCGACGGCGATCCGCTTGCCGTAGAGGTCGGGCGAGACGTCGAAGAGGTGGACCTCCACCGTCTGCTCCTCCTGACCGAAGGTGGGCTTGACCCCGATGTTGGCGGCGCCGCCGTGGACGCCCTCGAGCCCCTCCGCCGCGGCGAGCACCGCGTAGACGCCGGTGGCGGGGACCAGCTCGGTGTCGGGCGCGACGTTGGCGGTGGGGATGCCGATGGTCCGGCCCCTGCCCCGCCCCGGCACCACCTTGCCGTCGAGGAGGAAGGGACGGCCGAGGAGCCTGCAGGCGGGCGCGACCCGCCCGGCGAGGACGAACTCGCGGATCTTGGAGGAGCTGACCACCAGCCCCTCCACCGTGACCGCGGGGATGGTGTGGACGCGGGCGTCGTCGCCCGCCAGCGCGGCGAGGACGGTGACGTTGCCCGCGCGCCCCTTCCCGAAGGTGAAGTCGTGGCCCACGACCACGTCCGCCGCCTGCAGCCCCTCGATGAGATCCCCGCGGACGAACTCCTCCGGCGAGTGGCCGGCGTAGGCCCTGTCGAAGGGCTGGATCACCACCGCGTCGAGCCCCGCCTCCTCGAGGAGCTGGAGCTTGCGGGGGAGCGTGGCGATCCGGGGCGGCGCGTACTGCGGCGAGAGCACCTGCGCCGGATGGGGCTCGAAGGTGAGGAGCACCGACTTGCGCCCGCCCGCGTGTGCCAGCGCGCGGGTGGTGTCGATGAGGCGGCGGTGGCCGAGGTGGACGCCGTCGAAGTTTCCGATGGCCACGGCGCAGCCGGGGAGGTGGCCGTGGGCTTCGGCGACGGAGCGGTAGATCTCCATGGCGCACAGCTATGCCGATCGCCATGCGCTGCGTCAACGAACGTCGACGGGTGAAGGTGCGACAACGGCGCTCGTTGCAGCGGTAGAGACAAACATCAATCATTCCGGGTGGTTGCATCACATGCAACACAAAACCCCACCCTGGATCACCCTCCCACACATGGATGATCCCACAGACAAACGATTTGTCGCATCGCCCCGGAACTGCCAGATTGGGCGTCGCGCACCCGGTGAGGCAGACCTCTCCCGCCATCCGCGCCGAGACACCACGCGGGCAGGAGGGAGGCGATTCGATGACAGGACGAGCGACGCCGCCAAGAGGTTACACGCTGATCGAATTGATGGTCGCGACGGCCATCGTCGGCATCCTCGCAGGGGTCGGTGTCTGGCGGATCGACACCCTTCTGCCCCGCTGGCGGACCGACGCCGCCGCGCGGCGCTTCGTCCTCGACGTCCGGCAGGCGCAGGCGATCGCCGCCCGGCTCAACCGCGCCGCGCGGATCGAGCTCGACCTGGACGGCGACGACCGCTGCACGGGGCCGCTCTACAGGATCGTCGCCAATGGCACCAGCTACGACTCGGTCTGCCTCGCGGAGGAGTACCGGGGCGTCACCATCGCCGGCGCCGGAGCCCAGTCGATCGCCGGCTTCGGCTGCGGCAAGAACGTTCCGCTGGACGCCAGCGGCTGCACCTTCTGCGACGGCGGCGCGGGCGCGCTGCTGGTCCTGCCCACCGGCGAGGTTCTCCGCGCCGGCGGCGATCCGAACGGCGAGGCGATCCTCTTCGCGCCTGCGGCGGACGCGGCGCGCGGCGATCCCACCCACGTGCGCGGGGTGCTCGTCCGCACCGGCACCGGCGTCGCCCGTGCCTACCGCCTGGCATCGGGCCCCTCGCCCCACTGGGACTGCACATGAGAGCACGCGGCTTCTCTCTCATCGAGGTGATGGTGGGGATGGCGATCCTCACCCTGGTGATGCTGGGGACCATGCCCCTGATCGCCTATGCGATCCGGCGGGGCAGCGAGGGCAGGCAGCTCACCGTGGCGCAGCAGCTCGCCGGCGAGATCCTCGAGCACCTGCGCAACGAGGTGCGCTACGACGCCGGCGCCTCCACCAGCGCCAGCGCCTCCCTCGGCACCGCCTGGGACTACGACGTCCTCCCCCACGAGGTGAAAGCGGCGGGCGCCGCCGCCGCCCCGTGCAGCGGCGGGATCTGCTGCCAGCCCGACGGGCTGGACGACGGTGTCACCTACCACTACGGCCCCTACGCCTTCGCCCGGGAGGGGAACACCTACTACGCGTGCTACGGCCTGCAGGCGGCGGCGACCACCGACCCGAAGGGCAACGCGCGCACCGGCGTGGCCGCGGGCTCCGCGGAGGCGATCGTCCGCGTCCTCTGGCGTGGCACGGGCGGCTGGTCGTCGTGGGTGGTGGGCGACCTTCTCCAACCGGGAGCGTGACCATGCGAGCGTCCCGCGGCTTCACCCTCCTCGAGCTGATGATCGCCGGCACCATCTCCCTGCTGGTGGTCGCCGGCGCGTTCGCGCTCGTCACCGAGATCCAGCGCACCAGCGCCAGCCAGGCGGCGGCAGCGGAGCGGGTCTCCGCGGCGCGGGTGGCGATGGAGGCGATGGCCCGCGACATCCGCGGCGCGGGCGACGCCCTCGATCTCCTCCCCGCCCCCTGCCTCGGCGACAAGGGCTACATCCCCACCGACCACCTCTGCCCCGCCCTGCTCGACGCCCATCCATGGCGGATCGCCATCGCCCGCAACGCCTGGGTCGACGCGGATGGCGACGGCAGCATCTGGGGGCTCGACGACACGATGCCGCCGCTGGGGCGCCACTTCGACACCGAGCCCAACAACGTGGTGGCCTACCGCTTCGTCCCCGACGGCGGCGACGCGCCGGTGGAGCTGAAGGGCGGCGTGGGCGGGAGCCGCAAGGGCGTGCTCGGCAGGATCGAGCGGGTGCTCAATCCCTTCGGCTTCGCAGGCCAGGACCCACAGGTCACCGTCCTGCTCGAACGCGTCCTCCTCGACGACCGGATGCGCACCGATCCGCTCTCGCCGAGCGGAACCGACCCGCGCTACGCGTTCTCGCTCTTCATGTACCGGGTGGCCACCCGCAGCGGCGAGCTCTCGGGCAAGCTGGGCGCGCGCACCACCTCGCTGGGCGATTTCTTCCTCACCCCGCCGCTCCGCTTCTTCAAGCCGAAGTCGCCGCCCGACTACACCAACGCGGCCCCCTGGATCGCCGCGGGCTACGAGAAGGAGATCGTCGGGTTGGAGGAGGACGGCGACGAGGTGACCAGGCTCCTCACCGCGGGCACCGGGGCGATCGATCCCACCAATCCCAGCTCGGATTTCCGCTTCCTCCTCGACCGCAACCGCGTCCGCGCGGTGCGGATCGCCTTCAATGTGGTGGACGAGCAGGAGCGCCGCGACGTCACCGATGGCCTCGACCTGGACGGCGATCCCTCGAACGGGACCGCGCGGGTCCACGCCTTCGAGACGACGGTGGAGCTCAAGGTCCTCTCCAACCTCGTGGGAGTGCTGTGATGAAGGGAGAGCGTGGCTTCACCCTGCTCGTGGTGCTGCTGGTGGCGATCGTCCTCGCGGTGGTCGGCTCGAGCGCGGTGCTGATCGGCACCCGCGAGACGGGAACCGCCGGCGCGCGGAGCATGCGCGCCCAGGCGCTCGCCGCGGCGGAGGCCGGGCTCGCCCACTACCAGCAGATCGCCCACCCGAGCATGAGCGTGGCGGACGAGTACTACATCGGCGGATCGGGCACGTCGGATGCCGACTGGCGCTGGCTGCCGCAGGTGCCGGGGCGCAACGGCGAGAAGCTCGAGCCCCGCTACCGCGTGCGCGGCGTGGGCCCCGGGCCGACGCCGGAGACGGGCCTGGCGGTGATCGAGGGGCAGGTGGTCTCGGATGGCAGGGTGGTCGCCACCGCCGAGCTGAGCGTGATCGTCAAGTCCGAGGGCGGCATCGCCGACGCGGGCGTCCACCAGGAGGACTACTCGGAAACGGGCGGCTCCGCGGACGGCGTCGCGGCCAACACTTCGATCAATCTCCAGGGTGGTGACTTCGATGGCTGACGCGAAGCGAATGCTCGCCGCAGCGGTGGCGTTGTCCAGCGCGATCCTCGCGTACGCGCCCGCCGCCGGCGCCGACTACCTCTACGAGCTCTGGAACGGGCGGGAGAGCGACCGGCCCTACGTGATGGTGATCCTCGACACCTCCGGGTCGATGGACGCCACGGACAAGAGCGGCGGGCGGTGCCCCTACGGCTACAAGACCAAGGAGGTCTGCGTCGACAAGGAATGCACGCGGGGGTACTGCACGTGCACGAAGTGGGAGACGCAGCCGACGAGCGATTGCAACGACCGGATGACGGCGGCGAAGGAGGTGCTCTCCGCCATCCTCCCCCGCATCTCCACCGACGTGGGCCTCGGCCTGATGATCTTCGCCCACAAGAACCAGGGCGGCACCATCCCGTCCAAGAGCCAGAGCGGCCGCTCGACCTACCACCGCGAGTACTGCGGGGTGAAGACGGTGGCGGCGCCCCCCGCCGACTACGACACGCTGCACGCGGCGATCGCCAGCGCCGATGCGACCACCAACACGCCGCTCGAGTTCTCCCTCGACCGCGCCCACCAGGCGCTCAAGGCGATCCGCGACCAGGACGACTCCACCTGCCGGGACTACTACGTCATCCTCGTCACCGACGGCGAGGACAGCTGCGTCGGCACCGACTCCAACTGGGAGACCGCGGGACCGCCCAAGGTGATCGATCGGATCAAGAAGTTGCGGGCGGACGGCATCCGCACCTTCGTGGTCGGGTTCGGCAAGGACCTCGTCGACTCCGACGGCTCCTCCAACATGTCGAAGTACGCCCGCGCCGGCGGTACCGCCACCGACGCCGACGGCAACTTCGTCTGCTGGGACGACTCCTCCGCCGCTGCCTGCGCCGGCGCCCGGGCGATGTTCGCCTACGCCTCCGACGAGCTGGCCGAGGCGCTCACCCGCTCCTTCGAGCAGGTGCGGCAGGGCGTCTTCTCGGCCGCGGAGCCGATCATCGCCAGCGTCCCCACCCGCAAGAGCGAGGTGGATCGCATCGCCCGCAACCTGATGGTCTACAGCGCCTTCGAGAAGTCGGGCGACAAGATGCGGGGCCGCCTCTACGCCATCCGCCTCTTCGAAGAGAACGGCGAGTACAGCAACGACTGGCAGTTCACCGATCTCTCCGACACCCGGAAGCTCCTCTCCGATTGCGGGCCGGACAAGACCTGCATCTTCGAGGCGGGACAGATGCTGGACGAGCGGCGCCGCACCGTCGGGCACCCCCGCAAGATCCTCACCGGCCTGCCCGGCACGCCGATCACCGACAACGGCGGCTTCACCGTGCCGGTGGAGAGCGTCCAGGCGCTTCCCGCCACCTCCGCCGGCGTGGAGGCCCTCGGCACCGCGTGGGAGAAGTTCTCCGATCTCGAGCCGATCGAGGCGGCGCTGGAGAACGCCCAGCTTCCGAGCCATCTGGCGCTGACCGGCTCCCAGCTGCGCGAGCCTCCGGAGAGCCTCCTGGAGAAGGTGATCGGCTGGCTCCACGGGACCACGCGCGAATGGCCGCTGGGCGACATGTTCCACGGCTCCCCCACCGTGGTGGAGCCGCCGTCCTACGGCTACCGCGATCGCGGCTACCCCCAGTTCCGCATGGCGCAGCGCGACCGCCCGTGGATGATCTACACCGGCGCCAACGACGGGATGATCCACGCCTTCTACGCCTCGCCCGATTACGGGTGCGTGGAGAAGGCGGGCGTCACCTGCCCGCGGTGGCAGCCCGGCGAGGAGGCGTGGGCCTACCTGCCGATGAACCTGATCGGCAGGACGCTGGACGAGGTGAAGCGCGGCAGCGAGCGATTCTTCTCGATGGATCTCTCCTGCCGCTACACCGACGTGATCGTGGACGACAAGGTCGACTCCACCACGAAGGAGCTGGAGTGCGGCGACGATCCCAACTGCGGCTGGGCGACGATCCTCCTGTGCGGCCAGGGCTGGGGCGGCTCGTGGTACGTGGCGATCGACGTCACCGAGCCCGCGGACCCGAAGCCGCTCTGGGAGATGACCGTCCCCGCCAGCGGCGAGGAGGAGGACGGCCTCGGCCGCACCTGGTCGGTACCGGCGCTCAACCTGATCAACCTGGGCGGCAAGCCGAGGTGGGCGGCGCTCTTCGGCAACGGCTACAACGCCGACATGCGCAACTGCCCGAGCTGGGATTCGAACAGCGGCAAGTGCAAGACCGGCGGCGGGATCACCTACGGCACCAGGGCCTCCTACCGGATGCTCAACTTCCCCTTCGACGGCGCCTGGCCGGAGTACGGCGACGGCACCGACGGCGACCTGGGCCACGCCTTCCTGGTGGACGTCCCCACCGGCAGGCTGATGAAGAAGCTCCACATGCACGCCAAGCAGGGGAACGGCACCAACATGCTCTCGCTGGTGGCCGACGTGGCGGCGATCGACTCGGATTTCAACGGGATGATCGACGCCGCCTATCTCGGCGGCTGGGACGGCTCGCTCGCCCGCGTCTACTTCGGCGACAAGAAGACCGACAGCCTCGACGACATCGGCGTGTGCGTCGGCTCGAGCGAGGTGCTCACCAACATGGGCACGTCGCGGCCGATCACCTCCAACCCCGCGGTGGTGACCCACCCCGTCCGCAAGGACGGCGTCTACCTCTTCGTCGGCTCCGGCGTGGACTGGGGGCTCGCGCCGGATCAGCAGCGCAACAGCGGCAACCAGTGGGACTTCCGCGCCTTCCAGTTCGACGAGAAGGGGACGTCGGCGTGCATCCAGGTCCCCAACGCGGGCAACCTCTGCAAGCAGTCGGACTGGAAGCTGGACAACCGGGCGCGCCTGCTCGGCCAGCCGCTCTTCTCCCGCCAGTACAGCGGCCGCGACTGGCTGGTCTACACCTCGTGGACGCCGCCCACCGGCGGCTGCGGCGGCGCGGGCGTGGCGCGGCTCTGGTGCCTGGACGTGACCGATGCCTCCGGTAACAAGGGCTGCGTGCCCTGCGGCGATCTCGACGGCGACGGCGACCACAAGCCGGATCGCAGCGTGGAGATCGACACCGGCGGCACCGTGCCCAGCCCCCCGGTTATGGCGGACGGCGTGGTCTACGTGGGCCCGCTGGCGACGCCGGTCTACGACGCGGACGGCAATGGCCCGCGGCCCAACGCCAACCACCCGCGCACGGTCACCATCTCGTGGCGGGAGATCTTCTGATGCGGCGCTGCCTCGTCATCGCGCTCGGGCTCCTCCTCGCCGGCTGCGCCGATTCGCCCGCCGCGCGGGCGGAGCGGGAGGCGCGCGCGGGTCTCGCCCTGGCGATGGAGGGGCGCGTGGGCGAGGCGGTGGAGCGCTTCCACGCGGCGCTGGCGCTCGATCCCGCCAACCCCGCCGCCCGCTACAACCTCGGCCTCGCCCACCTGCGGGAGGGACAGTGGGTGCTGGCGGCGGAGGCGTTCGCCCGCTTCGTGGAGCAGCGGCCCGACGATGCGCTCGGCCACTTCGAGCTGGCGCGGGCGCAGGCGCTGGCGGGATGGAGCCACGCCGCCCTCGCCTCCCTGGCGGCGGCGGTTCGCCTCGGCTTCGCCGATCACGACCTCCTCGTGCGCGACGGCGCCTTCGTCGGCCTCTTCTCCGACCCGCAGTACCTCGCGCTGGAGATGACGGTGGCACAGCGCGCGGGCGTCGATCCGGTGGGCGGCGTCCTCGCCGTCCCCGGCGGCGACAGCCTCGGCGGCAGCACGCGGACGCTGCCGGGCGTGCGTCTTCGCGGCGTGGAGAAGCCATGCGCGAAGGGCCTCTGCGTGGCGGAGGACGGATAGCGGATTCGCCCGCCCTCGTGGCGGGCACCAGTTGCCGCCGGGCGGGTGGCGAGGGTCGGGTCCCCCCTTTCTCGATCCCCACCCGTCCGGCGGCGCCTTCCCGGCGCCCCGGCGCTCACCCGCAGCGGGCCACGGCGCGCCCCGCCACGAGGCGGGCCGCCTCCCTCGCCTCGGCGACGATCCGCGCCTCGTCGAGGGTGACCAGCTCGCGGTCGCGAAGCACGCGCCGTCCGTCGATCCAGACGTCGGTCACGTCGGAGCGCTGCACGCTGTGGACGATCGCCGCGCAGACGTCGTCCCCCATCGGCGTGCAGTGGGCCCGCTCGAGATCGACCAGCGCCAGGTCGGCGCGCTTGCCCGGCTCGATCGAGCCGATGACGTGGTCGAGCCCCAACGCCCTGGCGCCGCCGAGGGTGGCCATCTCCAGCACCCGCGCCCCCGGCATCGCCGCGGGGCCGCGCCGCGGCTTGTGGAGGAGCGCCGCCAGCCGCATCTCGAGGAAACCGTCGAGGCCGTTGTTGCAGGGCGCGCCGTCGGCGCCCAGCGCCACGTTGATCCCCGCCTCCAGGTACTCGGGGATCGGGGCGATGCCGCTGGCCAGCTTGAGGTTGGACGAGGGGCAGTGGACCACGTGGGTGCCGGTGGCGCGGAGGAGGTCCCGCTCGCCCTCCCCCGGCCAGACGCAGTGGGCGAGGGCCACGTCGGCGCCGGTGAGGCCGAACCGGTGGAGCACGGCGACGTTCTCCAAGCCGAAGCGGGCCCGCACCGCCGCCCCCTCGCCGCGGTTCTCGCTGGCGTGGGTGTGGAGGCGCGCGCCCAGGGAGCGCGCCAACTGCCCCACCTCGGCGAGGAGGCCGTCGCTGCAGGAGAGGACGAAGCGCGGGGCGAACGCGTAGCGGGCGAGGCCGCGCCCGTGCCAGCGCCTGCAGAGCGCCTCTCCCTCCGCGAGGGAGGCCCCGGTCTCCTCCCGCAGCCCCCGGGGAAGGCCATCGCCGTGATCCATGTGGGCCTTGCCGCCCGTGAGGCGGAAGCCCGCCTCCTCCGCCACCGCGAAGATGGCGTCGGTGTGGCGCGCGGTGCCCATGTCGAGGATGGCGGTGGTGCCGCCCCGCACCAGCTCGGCGATCCCCAGCCGCGCGGAGATGGCGATGGTCCGCTCGTCGTGCGCCGCCTCCAGGGGCCAGATGCGCAGGCGCAGCCAGTCGAGGAGCTCGAGGCCGTCGGCCAGGTTGCGGAAGAGGGTCTGGCAGAGGTGGACGTGGGCCTGCACGAGGCCGGGGATGAGCGCCTTGCCCGCCGCCTCGATCACGAGGGCGCCGGGGAGCGCCTGCGCGGCGGCGTCGCCGCCGACCGCGACGATGGCGCCGTCGCGGAGGAGCACGTCGGCGCCGGGATGGATGGTGCGCGCCGGATCCATGGTGACGACGACGGCGCCGCGGATGAGCTGATCCATGGAGCAAGGCCTACCACTTTTCCGGCGGGCCGGCGGCGGCGAAGCGTGCCGGCGGGCAGGCCACCGCCCCCCCGTGGGTTGCGCGCTCCGCACCCCGTTCAGACCGTTGCAGGGATTGGGGTTCGAGCCTCGGGGAGGTGTCCATGGCAGAAGCAGCACGCGCCGAACGTGGAGAATTCCGGGTGCGCTCGCGCACCGCCTCCTGGGCGCTGGAACGCGCCTACGTGGCAGCGCCGCTGGTCCTCCGCCTCACCGTGGGACCGATGCTCTTCGCCCATGGCGTGCAGAAGCTCCTCGACCTGTCGTCGGCGGCGGCGGGCTTCGAGGCGATGGGCATCCGGCCCGGCATGCTCTGGGTGACGCTGGTGATGGTGGTGGAGACGCTGGGCGGCGCGGCGATCATCCTCGGCCTGTTCACGAGGCTGGGCGCCTTCGTCAACCTGATCTCGCAGCTGGTGGCGATGCTCCTCGTCCACCTGCCCAACGGCTTCTTCCTGGGCGAGCGGCCGGGCATCGAGTTCACCCTCGTCAACGCGGGCTCCCTCGCGGCGCTGCTCATCCTCGGTGGCGGGGCGATCAGCTTCGACCACCTGCTCCACCGCAAGAGCGATCGACTGGAGACGCGGCGCACGGCGGCGCGGACGGGGAGCGAGCCGCGCACGGAGCGGGTGGAGACGCCGCCCGGCTCCCGCGGTGGCAGCACGCCCACCACGCCGAAGGGCACGCGCATCTAGCGCGGCGGCAGGTAGCTCTCGTCGAAGCGCCGGGGGAGCAGGTCGCTGAGGCGGACCTGCTCCTCCGCGCCGTCGGTGTTGGCGAGGAGGATCGGGATGTCCCCCTGCGCCAGCTCGGCGAAGGCCTGCAGGCACATCCCGCAGGGCGGCGTGGGCAGGGCCGAAGGCGCCACCACCGCGGCGGCGATCACCCTGCGCGCGCCACGCGCCACCGCCTGCCCCATCGCGTTCCGCTCCGCGCAGAGACAGACGGGATAGGAGCTGTTCTCCACGTTGCAGCCGGCGTAGACGCGCCCGTCGTCGCCGAGCACCGCCGCCCCCACCTGGAAGCCCGAGTAGGGCGCGTGGGCGCGCTGCCGCACCGCCAGCGCGGAGGCGAGCAGCTTGCGCATCCGCGCCGAGGTCACCACCCCGCCCGCGCCGGAAGCCTTGCCTGCGACGGCCCGCCGCGCGGCGGTGCCCTGGGACGTGCGTCGAATCCTGGTAGCCATGGGGCACAGAGGATAGCCCTCCCCCGCCCCGGCGCAACGACGCATCCGCCCCCGGCCGGCCCCCCCGCTCAGCGGCGCAGGCGGGCGGCCGCCGGGAGAAAGGAGGCCAGCAGGGCGCTGAACCGGTCCTTCACCCGCTCCGCCACCTCCGCGACCTCCTCGTGGCTGAGGGGCTTGTCGCCGATCCCCGCGGCGAGGTTGGTGATGCAGGAGATGCCCACCACCGGCACGCCCATGTGCGCCGCGGCGATCACCTCCGGCACGGTGCTCATCCCCACCGCGTCGGCGCCGAGCACCCGCAGCATGCGGATCTCCGCGGGCGTCTCGTAGGACGGGCCGGAGAGGCAAGCGTAGACGCCGGCGGCGAGCCGGATCCCCAGCCCCGCGGCGGTCTCGTCCAGCACCGCGCCGAGCCGCGGATCGTAGGCGGTGCTCATGTCGGGGAAGCGGGGCCCGAGGCGCGCGTCGTTGGGGCCGATGAGCGGGTTCATCCCCGAGAGGTTGAGGTGGTCGGTGATCCGCATCAGATCGCCGGGCGAAAGATCGCGGCGGATGCCGCCCGCCGCGTTGGTCACCACCAGCGCGCGGATCCCGAGCCTGCAGAGCACGCGCGCGGGGAACGCCACCTCCCAGGGCTCGTAGCCCTCGTAGTAGTGGACGCGCCCCTGCATCGCCACCACCACCGCGCCGCCGAGCCTGCCGATCACCAGGCGCCCGGCGTGGCCGGGGACGCTCGAGGTGGGGAAGCCCGGGATCTCCGCGTAGGGGATGACGGTGGCGTCGGCGAAGCCGTCCGCGAAGCCGCCGAGGCCGGAGCCGAGGATGATCCCCACCTCCGGCTGCAGGCCGCTCCGCTCGCGGATCAGACGGGTGACCGAGTCGAGGGCGCTGACGAGATCGGTGCTGCTCACGGAACCTCCGCCACGCGGGGCATGCGCCGGCGCAGATCGCCGGTCTTGACGCCGAGGAGCCTGGCTGCGTCGTCCGGCGTGGCGAGCTTCTCGGCGGTGCGGTCCGGCCAGTCGGGCGCCACGAAGCGCAGGCCGTCCCAGCGGTAGATGCGGGTGACGTATCGATGGGCGTCGAAGAGCTGCTCGTTCTCGCCGAGCTGGTAGGTCCACACGGCGATCTCGTCGCCCTTCCTGCTCGGGTCGAGATCCTCGATGGCGAAGCCGCCCTGGCTGCGGAACTCGATCCCCTCGGGGACGATCGGCCGGAAGCGCTTGCCGTCCCAGCCCCACATCTGGACGCGGAAGAGGCTGTCGCCGTCGGCCCGCGGCGCCGCGGCGGCGAGGACGATCACGTTGCCCGCGGGGGCGACATTGCGGATCTCCGCGCCCGCCACCGCGAGCCCGTTCTCCTTCACCCGCTGGGCGAAGCGGAGCTTCGGCCCCTGCTTCCCCTCCGCCGGCGAGAAGATCGCCACCGAGACGGTGTGCTTCGGCTCCCCCGCGGGCTCGCCCACCGCGATCCACTCGTCCCTCCCGTCGCCGTCGAGATCGCCGACGAGCGTCTGCACCAGCTTCTGGCCGCGGAGGAGCTGCTTCTCCATCTCCCCGCGCCACTTCTCCGGCACCTCGCGCGGCGTCTTCTCCGCCTGCTGCGGTGCGGCGGGCTTCGAACCGCCCGTCGCCTGCGCCACCGCGGGCGCCGCGACGAAGAGGGCGGTGATCAGGGTGAGTACGCGCATCTCGCCTCCGGTTTCATGCGATCCTGTCGATGAAGAGCGGACGGGGCGCGGGGGCCTCGTCGGCGAACTCCCAGGCGGCGGCGAAGCGCGCCACCGCCTGCCGCGCCGCCTCGGGATCGCGCACGTGGGCGAAGGCGAGGATCTCGCCCGCCTCCACCCTGTCGCCGGGCCGTCGCTCGAGGGTGAAGCCCACCGCGGGATCGATCGCGTCCTCCTTGCGTGCGCGCCCCGCGCCGAGCATCACCGCGGCGAGCCCCACCTCCTCCGCGTGGAGGCCGGCGATCCAGCCGGCGCGCGGCGCCCGCACCTCGATCACGTGGGGCGCCCGCGGCAGCCTGCCGAGGTCGTCCACCACCCGCGGGTCGCCGTGCTGCGCCTCGATCATGCGGCGGAAGACCTCCAGCCCGCTGCCGTCGGCGATGGCACGGCGGATCTTCGCGCGCCCCTCTTCGAGGGAGGCGGCGGCGCCGGCGAGGAGGAGCATCTCCGCCCCCAGCTCCACGGTGAGGGCGGTGGTGTCCGCCGGCCCCTCGCCCCGGAGGATCTCGATCGACTCGACGATCTCCAGCGCGTTGCCCACGGTGCGTCCGAGGGGATCGTGCATGTCGGTGAGGAGGGCGACCACCTTCCGCCCCATGCGCCTGCCGATGCCGACCATGGTGCGGGCCAGCGCCCGCGCCTGCTCCAGCTCGCGCATGAAGGCGCCCCGCCCCACCTTGACGTCGAGGACGAGGCCGTCGGATCCCTCCGCCAGCTTCTTCGACATGATCGAGCTGGCGATGAGGGGGATCGACTCGACGGTGGCGGTGGCGTCGCGCAGCGCGTAGAGCTTGCGGTCGGCGGGGGCGAGCCGCTCGGTCTGGCCGATCAGCGCGGCCCCCACCTCGCGCACCAGGCGCCGGAACGCCTCCACCTCGATGTCGACGCGGTAGCCGGCGATCGACTCCAGCTTGTCCACCGTGCCGCCGGTGTGGCCGAGGCCGCGGCCGGCCATCATCGGCACCTTCACCCCGTTGGCCACCACCAGCGGGACGAGGGGGATGGAGATCTTGTCGCCCACGCCGCCGGTGGAGTGCTTGTCCACCTTGAAGCCCGGGATGTCGGCGAGGTCGAGGACGTCGCCGCTCTCGAGCATCGCCGTGGTCCAGGCGGCGAGCTCCCCCTCGTCCAGGCCACGGAAGAAGATGGCCATGGCCATCGCCGCCGCCTGGTAGTCGGGGATCGTGCCGTCGGTGTAGCCGGCGATGAAGGCCTCGATCTCGTCCGCTTCGAGCCTGCCGCCGTCCCGCTTCCGCTTGATCAGTTCGTAGGCGCGCATCACACCCGTCCGCTACCACGCTCGCTCGTGGACCACCAACACGCCGGTGTCCCATGTATGCCCGGCGGGCGTTCGATCCACGGTCAGTAGGCGCCCTCGCCGATCTTCCCCTCGACGATGGCCACGGAGGCGGAGGCGCCGATCCTGTCGGCGCCGGCGCGGAGCATCCGCAGCGCGTCCTCCGCAGTGCGGATCCCCCCCGAGGCCTTGACCGACAGGGCCTCCCCCACCGCGCGGCGCATCAGCGCCACGTCGGCCTCCGTCGCACCGCCGCCGCCGAACCCGGTGGAGGTCTTGACGAAGGCGGCGCCCCCCTCCTTCGCCAGCTCGCAGGCGAGGATCTTCTCCGCATCGGTGAGGAGCGAGGTCTCGAGGATCACCTTGACCGGGTGCGGAGCGGAGGCCTTCACCACCGCCTGGATGTCCCGCAGGACGGCCGCCCGGTCGCCCGCCTTGAGGGCGCCGACGTGGATCACCATGTCGATCTCCCGGGCGCCGTGGCGGATGGCGTCCGCCGCCTCGAAGGCCTTCGCCTCCGCGGTCATCGCGCCGAGGGGAAAGCCGACCACCGCGATCGGCTGCACGGTGCTCCCGGCGAGGAGGCGGGCGGCGAGGGCCACCATCGATCCGTTGACGCAGACGGTGGCGAAGCCGTGGGCGCGCGCCTCGGCGCAGAGCTTCTCCACGTCGGCGGCGGTGGCATCCGCGCGCAGCAGCGTGTGATCGATAAAGGGCGCGATCTCCCGTGCGGTGGTAGGGAGAGGCCGGCGCTGCCGCTGCGGCGGGCTTCCCGCGGGAAGGCGCTCGAGGGTGGCAGCGACGCGCTCGACGAGGATCTGCAGTTCTTCGGGCATGGAGTGACTCCGCTCGAGGCGGCACCATAGGGCCGCGGCGCGGAGCACCGCAAGCAGCGAGGCGGCTACCGCGCGACGATCTCCAGGGGAACGGAGACCTCGAGCGGCTCGCCCTCGAACGAGGGAAAGCGGATGTCGCGGGTGCGATCGGCGAGGCAGACGCCGAGGTCGCCGCCGCCGTCCGCGGTGGCGGCGCTCACCGCGCCGGTGGGCGCCACCACGGCGCGCACGGTGATCCGCCGCTGCCGCTCGCCGCTCGAGCGGTGATCGGCCACGCAGCGCTGGTAGCCGCCGAGGCGCGTGGCGAGCGCCTCGCGCACCGCGCCGGGATCGAGCGGCGCGCCCGCGGGGAGCGGCACCGCGCCGACGCGGATGGCGTCGCCCTGCAGCGGCGGCGCCCCCGCGGCGGTGGCTGCGTCCGCGGGGAGGAGGTACCAGGCGGCGGCGGCGAAGATCGCCGCGAGGATCACGCCCGCCGCCACCAGCTTGAGCACGCGGCCCGCGCCGCGCGGGGCCGAGTTGCGCGCCTGCGCCGCGTGGAGTGCCCAGGGGCCGTCCCTGCGCGCCTCGCCGCGCACGGCGGATCCGGCGCCGGCGACGGGCGCCGCGGCGGGCGGCGCCTGCTGCGCTTCGCTCGCCGGCTCCGGCTCCTCGGGCAGCTCGAAGAGGGCGGCGGCGTCGAGGCCCGATGGGCCGGCGGTCGGCTCCTTCGCCTCCGCGCCCTCCCCCGCGGTGGGCGCCGGCTCCTCCGCTGCGGGGACGGCGGGCGACTCCTCCAGCGCGGGCCCGGGGGTGAGGAGCGGCTCCGCGGCGGCCTGCGCCGCGGCGAGCATCGGGGCGAGCTCCTCCACCGCCTCCATCCGCCGCCAGTCCTCCATCCCCTCGCGCCAGACGTAGTTCCGCGGCCCCAGCTCGCCGGCCATCACCTTCGCCTCCAGCACCGCCCCCGACATGGGACCGAGCTGCTGGCCGTGGCGCATGGCGAACCACTCCACCGTGGCGGGATCGGGCGGCGGCACCGCCCCCCGCGCCAGCCGCATCGCCTCCTCCACCGGGACGGCGCGGGTGGAGGCCTCCTCCCCCGCAGGCGCCTCGGCGCCCGCGGGGGAACCGTCCCCGCCCGCCTCGCGGGCGAGGCGCATCGCCTCGGTCGCGGAGAGGGTGCGGGTCGCCTCGTCCTCGAACGACGGCGCCTGCTGCTGCGGCTCCGCGAGCGCGGGGTCCCGGACCACCATCACGTGGCCGCAGTTCTTGCAGCGGATCTTGAGGATCCGCCCGCGCACCTTCTCGTCGGCGAGGGTGTAGCGGGTCAGGCAGGACTCACAGGCGAAGCGCATGCAGCGCCTCCACGAAGCAGGGCAAAGAGAGGTCTCGGACGCGCCCCGGGCGCAATTTCGCACCAGCGGCCGGGCGCACTGGACGAAGTGGGAGCGGAGTGTACACGAAGCGGGCGCGGGGATGGAGCGTTGTCCTTGACTTCCCGGATCCCCTGCTTTAATGCCCACCGACCTTTCGTGCGCCCTACGCAGGGGAAGCCATCTATGAGCCCAGCGAAAGACCTCGGCACCCGGCACACTTGCTGGAGTTGCGGTACGAAGTTCTACGACCTGAAGAAGCCCGCGCCGATCTGCCCCAAGTGCGGCGCGGATCAGCGGGAGAGCCCGGCGCTCAAGGAACCGCCGAAGACCACCCGCAAGGCCGCGACCGCTGCCGCCCTCGCGCGGGACGAAGAGCCCGAGGAGAAGCTCGACGAGGAGGAGGACGCCTTCGAGTCGGAAGAGGACGAGGACTTCGGCGCGGAAGACGTGGACGAGGATTCGGAAGACGAGTTCTGATCCGGCACCGCCGCCCGCCGCGCCCCGCGCGCGACGGCCGCGGCGAAACGAAGACGGCCGGCCGCACCACCTGCTGGTGGGCGCCGGCCGTTTCTCTTTGCGGGCGCTTCAGCGCAGCCTCGCCAGGATCTGCCGCGCTTCCTCCGCGTTGGGGCCACGGGGATCGAGCTTGAGGTAGCGCTCGAGCGCGTCGATCGCCTGCTTGCGCTGCTCGCGATCCCGCGCGCCCGCCGCGGCCGACATCCTGCCCAGGTAGTAGTACGGCGGCGCGTAGGTCTCGGAGATCTGCGTCGCCCGCGCGTAGCGCTCGAACGCGGCGACGTGGTCGGGCTTCGGCCCCTCCTCCAGCACCCGGCCCATCTCGGTGAGGGCGAGCGCCAGGTTGGGACCGGTGGCGGCGAGGCCGAACTCCTTGAGCGCCCGCTCCAGCTCCTCGCGGGCCTTGGCGTACTCCCGCTTCTCCCGCCAGATGGCGCCGAGCTTGGCGCGGGCCTCGGGCATCCTGCCGCCCTCCACCTCGATCGCCTTCTCGTAGGCGGCGCGCGCCTTGTCCATGTCGGGTACCGCCCGCCAGGCGTCGCCGAGGAGGACGTGGATCCTGCCCACCTTCGGGAACGTCTCCAGCGCGGTCTGGAGCGCGGAGACCGCCTCCCGCGCCCCGCCCGGCTTTGCGAGCAGCGCCCTGGAGAGATCCACGTAGAAGGAGGCGCGCTTCTCGTCGATGCGGATCGCCTCGCGGATCTCCGCGACCGCCGCGTCGATCTCGCCGTCGCGCAGGAGCCGGCGCCCGCGCATCAGCCGGGTGTCGGGGTTGCGGGGATCGAGGGTGAAGGCCTCCTCCTCGAGGCGCTTGCCTTCGTCGCGCTTGCCGGTGGCGAAGAGGAGCTGGGCCTGGGCGAACTTGGCGAGGGCGAGCTGCCGGGCGGAGATGGCGCCGTCGGGCAGGCCGAGCACCTTGCCGATCTGCGCCTCCGCCTCCTTGAGCAGCCGCTCCCGATCGGCGGTGGGGAGCTCCGCCTCGTTGGCGTCGAGGACGAGGAGCGCCTTGCCGAGGAGCGAGTCGGCGTGCTCCTTGTCGATGCGCAGCGCCGAGTCGTAGAACGTCCAGGCCTTGCCGTCCATCCCGCGCCTGCGGTTCAGCGTGCCCAGCGCCGCGAGGACGCGCACGCTGTTGGGCTCGAGGCGCTGCGCCTGCTCGAGGCTGATCGCCGCCTCGTCCAGGTCGCCGCTCCACATCTGGATCGTGCCCAGCGTGGTGTAGAGGACGCCCGACTTCTGCTCCTCGAGCACCTTCTCGATCAGCGCCTCCGCCTCCGACGCCTCGCCGGAGAAGAAGCGGACCAGCGCGTCGGCGGCGAGGATGCGGCTGTGGTTCTCGCCCGCCTTGCGCGCCCGGGCGAGGTGCTCGACGGCGCGGCGCTTGAAGTCGTCGCCCTCCCCCTGCTCGCCCCAGCGCAGCGCGTTGATGTACGCCAGGTAGGCGTGGGCCACGTAGTTGTCGGGCTCGAGCTCGAGGATCTGCTCCGCGGTGGCGGTCGCCGCCTTGTAGGAGGCGTAGGTGTCGCGGCGGATCTCGTCGTTGGTGCGGGTGAGGAGCTTCTCGATCTCGCGGTCGCGCTCGGCGCGCCAGCGGGTGTAGCCGAACCAGCCGCCGAAGCCGATGGCGAGCACCACCACCGTGGCGACGAGGCCCATGAGACCGCGCTTCGCCTTGTGGGCGCTCTGGACGCCGTCGTCGTCGTCGTCCGCCCAGCGGTTGGCGTCCCAGCTGGCGGCCGGCACCTCCGCGGCGCGCTGCTGCGGGGCGGCGCGGGGCGCCTCCACCACGGGCGGCGCGGGGGTGGTGGCCACCGGGGCCGGAGCGGGCGTGACCACGGGCGCCGCGGCGGGGGTGACCACCGGCGGCGCGGCGGGCGCGATCACCGGCGGCGGCGCGACGGGCGCGTCGTTGCCTGCGGCAGCCTGGGCCGCAGCGGCCGCGGCCACCGCGGCGGGCGGCGGCGCGGGGACTACCACCGGCGGCGCGGGGGCAGGCGCGGGCGCGGGCTCCTCCACCTTCGGCCGCGGGAGCGGCAGGTCGTGCTCCTTCGCGATCGCCTCCACCGCCCCGTCGCCCGGCGCTGCCTCCGCCGCGGCCCGGATCGCCGCCTCCGCCGCGGCCCGATCGCCGCCCCGCAGGTGGAGCTCCACCGCGAGGCGCAGGCCGTCCGCGTGGGCCGGGACCTTCTCCAGCGCGGGCTTCAGCTCCTCGAGCGCCTTCTTGTCCTTCCCCTGGGCGGCGTAGACCCGCGCGAGGAGCACGCGCCCCTCCGGTGCGTCGCCGTGGGCGCGGACGCCCTTCTTGGCGACCACCATCGCCTCCATGAAGCGGCCCATGGAGAGATAGGCGTCCGCCAGCGCCAGGTAGGCGTCCGACCCCGGGTCGGAGGCGAAGGCATGTTCGAGGGCCGCCAGCTCGGCAGGGGAGGGCTTGGGAGCAGAATTCTTGTCGGCCATTCAGAGACCACACCCTGGCGCCCGACGATGGGGCTTGATTGCGCAAAAAAGCTGCGAATTGCGAATGTTTGTACCTAGCAGCGCGTTCCCGCAGTGTCAATGAAACGGGCCACCCCGCCCGCCCCGCCCGGCGCACGTCGAGTGAACGGGGCGGCGCGGCGGCCGGCGCGGAAAAAAGAGACGCGCCGATGCAATCCGGCTTGACACCCACCCGGGCGATCGGTAGGTTCCGCGCCACCTTGCAGGCGGGACTTTCCGCCGCGGTTCTGGGGCTGTAGCTCAGCTGGGAGAGCGCTAGAATCGCACTCTAGAGGTCAGGGGTTCGATCCCCCTCAGCTCCACCAAACGTGCGAAGGGCCGATCCGGTTTTCCGGATCGGCCCTTTCTTTTTCCTCGCGCGGCGGAGGCGTCGCTCCGCGTCTCCAGCTCCGCCCACCGGCGGAGGCGAAGGCTCCGCTTCAGCCGAGCAGCGGCCCCGCCAGCGCGGCGAGCCCCAGGGAGACGCCCGCCACCAGGAGCGCCGCCGCGAAGCCGACCAGGAGGGGCCGGAGCCCCAGGCCGCGGAAGACCGCGAGCCGGGTGCCGAGCCCCACCCCGGCGAGGGCGGTCCCCAGCGCGACCACCGGGATCCGCTCGCCGACGAGCGAGGCGATCGCCTTCCAGCTCGCCGCGTCCCAGACCCCGAGGGCGCGGCCGCCGCCCTGCAGCCCCAGGTCGCCCACCGTCCGCACCACGGAGAGGGCGAGGAAGCCGAGGACGAAGAGGGGGAAGAGCTTCGCCAACGAGCCCGCGCCCCCGCCCTGCCCGCCCGCGCGCCGGGCGTGGAGGAAGGCGAGGAGCGGCACCACCGCCACCAGCATCGCGTTGCGGGTGAGCTTGGCCACGGTGGCCACCTGCATCGCCCGCTCGTCGCCGAAGAGCTCGCGGTACGAGAGAGCCGCCCCCATCACCTGGGAGGTGTCGTGGATGGCGGTGCCGAGGAAGAGGCCCGCCGCGGCGGAGGCGTCGCCGAAGACGGCGTGGGCGAGCCAGGGGTAGAGGAGCATCCCCACCAGCCCGAAGAGGGTGACGTTGGCCACGGTGTAGGCCACCTCGCGGTCGTCGGCCTCGATCCCCGGCGCCACGGCGAGGGTGGCGGTGACGCCGCAGATCGCCGTGGAGGCGGCGGCGAGGGCGCCGAGCTGCGGGCTCACGCCGGCGCGGCGGGCGATCCCCAGCGCGGCGACGAGGGCGAAGGCCACCAGCGCCGCCACGATGGGGACGCCGACGGCCCCCACCTCGAGGACGTCGACCACCGAGAGCTTGATGCCCACGAGGATGATCCCAAGGCGGAGGACCTTCTTCACCGCGAAGTCGATCCCCGGCGCGAAGGCGCGGTGGACGCCGACGGTGTTGGCGACGAGCAGCCCGAGGATCACCGCCACCGAGATGGCGGAGATCGGGCTCCCCTTCCCCGCGGGATCGAGCCCCTGGAGCCGGAGCAGCGCGCCGCCCAGGGCGGAGGCGCCCACCTGCGCCACCAGCGCCACCGCCAGGGCGAGGAGGAGCCCGGGGACGAGACGCGGCAGCTCCTCCACCCGCACGCCGAGGAGCGCCTTCTCCCACCAGGCGATCGATCGTACTTCGCCGGCTCCGCTGTCCATCTGCATCATCGAACCTCCAGGCCGATCGGATGCCTAGCAGAACCGGCGGCGTGCGGGCAGGTTCCCTGGCGCTTTCTTTTGCAGCGCGGAACCTCGCCGCGGGGCAGGCGTGTCCTCTCCCCCGAACCAACGCGACCACGAGGTCCACGCATGCATCGTCTCTCGATCGTCCTCCCTGCGCTGCTGGGAGCGGCAGCCTGCGCGACGCCTTCGCAGAAGCGCCTGCAGGCAGCACCGCCACCTGCACGCCAGGTCACCGTCCTTTACGTCGCCGATCTCCACGCGCAGCTCGATCCGCACCTCGAGCGCTTCTGGCACGACGGCGAGGATCGTCTCGAGATGGCCGGCGGCTTCGCCCGGGTCGCTGCTGCGATCGACGCGATCCGCGCGGAGCGCAAGGGCGAGGTGCTCGTCCTCGACGCGGGCGACACCTTCCAGGGCTCGGCCCCCGCGGCCCTCACGCACGGCAAGGCGGTGGTTCCCGCGCTACAGCTCATCGGTTTCGACGGTGCCGTCCCCGGCAACTGGGAGGTCGCCTACGGCCCCGAGGTGATGCGCGCCCGCACAGGCGAGACCGGCTACCGGTGGTTCGCCGCCAACGTTCGCGACGAGGCGACGGGCGAGCGGGTCTTCGATCCCTGGCTGCTGAAGGAGGTGGCGGGCGTGAAGATCGCGGTGGTCGGCTATACCGACCCAGACGTCCCCTTGCGCCAGCCGCCCGCCTACAGCGTGGGCCTCGCCTACGACGGCGCCGACGAGCTGCCCGAGCTGGTGCGGAAGGCCCGCGAGGAAGAGGGGGCCGACGTGGTCCTTCTCGCCAGCCACGTGGGCCTCGCCAAGGCGGTGGCGCTCGCCGACCATGTCCCCGGCGTGGATGTCCACCTCTCGGGCGATACCCACGAGCGCACCTACGAGCCGATCGTCAAGGCGGACGGGAGCTGGGTGGTGGAGCCCGGCGCCTTCGGCTCGTTCCTCGGCAGGCTCGACCTCTTCGTCCGCGACGGGAAGGTGGTCGACAAGCGCTGGGAGCTGATCGAGCTGACCGCCGATCGCTTCCCGGAGAAGCCCGAGGTCCGCGCGGCGATCGACCAGTCGCTGGCGCACCTGCGCGACCACCTCGAGAAGCCGGTGGGCACCATCGCCACCAGCCTCGAGCGCTACGACGTGGTGGAGACCAGCCTCGATACGCTCCTCTCCGATTCGCTCCGCGAGGCGACGGGCACCGACATCGCCCTCTCCAACGGCTTCCGCTTCGGCCCACCCGTCGCCGCGGGGACGGTGCGGGAGAAGCACCTCTGGGACTTCTTCCCGATCGTCACCAACCTGAAGACCGGCAAGGTGAGCGGACGACAGCTCCGCGCGTTCTGGGAGCAGGAGCTCGAGAACGTCTTCTCCGCCGATCCGACGAAGCGCTTCGGCGGCTGGCTGCCCCGCCCCTCCGGCATGACCCTGCGCTTCCGGGCGAACGCGCCGAAGGGCAGCCGCATCATCGAAATTCAGGTGAATGGCGAGCCGCTCGAGGATGACCGCATCTACACCGTCACCGCCTGCGAGCGCGAGGGCGACACCCCCGACATGCTCTGCCGCATGCCCGGGGCACAGGAGCCCACGGTGCTCGACTTCGACGCCCACGAGGCGGTGCGCCGCTACCTGGCCGCCCACCCGGACGCAACCGCCACGCGCGAGGGGCGCGTGGTGGCCGTCGACCTTCCCCGCGTGCTCCGCACGCAGCTCTGAAGCGAAAGGAATTCCCATGAAGCATCTCTTCTCCGCGCTCCTCCTCCTCTGCCTCGCGCTCCCCCTGACCGCACACGCCGCGGGCGAGGCGCCGAAGGCGAAGCTCCTCTTCGTCTCCACCACCGGCCTGGAAGACCTGGGCACTCTCTCCAGCTCCTTCCGCCACGCGATCGCCGCCACACGGTCGCAGCACGTGGAAGATGTGGTCTGGATCGGCTACGGCCGCGCCATCGTCGCCTTCGATCCCACGGTGGAGGCCGTGCCTGCGTCGGTACGCGAGCAGGCGCAGGCGGCGCTGACGAGCGGCGTGAAGCTCAAGGTCTGCGCCGAGGCGCTGCGCAAATACGGCATCGACCCGAAGAAGATCGAGCCGAAGGCCGAGGTGGTGGCAAACGCGATCGACGAGGTCGCCCGGCTGGTGGCGCAGGGCTACCAGGTGATCAACTACTGACGTGGACTCGGCCGCGCGACGGGGTGCATTCAACCCGCAGCGCGGCGCACCCGATCCCGGGCGCCGTCCCAGGCGGCGCCCGCCGGCAGCTCCTCGAGGAGGACGTCGGTGACCCCTGCGTCCTCCAGGGCGTGGAGGGCGCCGTAGAGCTGGCGCGCGTAGCCCGCGGGATCCGCGGGGAGCTGCAGCCACGCCTCCACCTCCGCGTCGGCGGGCCGGGGGTGGATCGCGACGACCCCCACCCGCGCATCCGCCGGGAGCTCGGGCAGCCGCCCCGGGGGAAAGAGCGCCACCCGCGCGGCGGGCGCGTAGTGCTTGCGCACCAGCCCCGGCGACGGCCGCGCCGCCCCCTCCTCCACCTCGCCCCGCGCCTCCACCCGCCCCACCACCGCCGCGATCTCGTCCCTGCCCACCGCGCCGGGGCGGAGGACGACCGGAACCTCGCCGCAGAGGTCGAGCACCGTCGACTCGATCCCCACCGGCGTGGCGCCGCCGTCGAGGATCGCGTCGATCCTGCCGCCGAGGCTCTTTTTCACGTGGGCGGCGGTGGTGGGCGAGATGGTGGTGTAGCGGTTGGCGCTGGGCGCGGCGACCGGCGCCCCCACCGCGGCGAGGAGGCGCTGCGCCACCGGGTGGGCGGGGGCGCGCACCGCCACCGCGTCGAGCCCGCCGGTGATCACCTGCGGCACCACGTCCGCCCTGGGCAGCACGAAGGTGAGCGGCCCCGGCCAGAAGGTGCGGGCGAGGGCTTCCGCCTTCTCCGGCCAGCGGGTGACGAGGCGGCGCGCCTCCTCCGCGGTGGCGACGTGGACGATGAGCGGGTTGAAGGAGGGCCGCTCCTTGGCGGCGAAGATCGCCCGCACCGCGTCGGGATCGAGGGCGAGCGCGCCCAAACCGTAGACGGTCTCGGTGGGGAAGGCCACCAGCCGCCCCGCGCGCAGGAGCGCCGCGGCGCGCGCGATCGCCTGCTCGCCTGCGCGCCCTTCGACCACGGTGAGAAGCTCGGTCTCCACGGGCGCGCAGGCTAGCAAAGAGCGGGGGGTCGCGTCGCGGCGATCAGCCGCCGCCCGTCTGCCCCGGCTCCTGCGCCACGCGGACGCTGCTCTCGAGGAGCTGCTCGGCGGTCCGCAGGTGGCTGGTCACCTTCTGCTTCGCCGTGTCGAGGAGCTGCTTGCCCTTCTGATCCTTGATCGCCGGCGCGCCGTTCTCGATCACCGAGAGGGCGAAGCGGTGGGCGAAGGGCTGCGCCGCGACCCAGGCGGTGTCGAACCTGGCGCCGCTCAACTTCTGCAGCGCCTGCATCTGATCCTGGTGGGCCTGCATCAGCGCGCGGTCGGTGAAGCCGGCCATCGGCCGCATCTGCATGTGCTGCTCCCGGGCCATCTGCATCAGCTGCTGGTCGAGCTGCTGGTGATCCTGCAGCACCGTTCGCGCCGCCGCCTTGACCTCCGGGCTCTGCGCCTTCTGCTGGGCGAGCTGGGCCATGGCGATCTCGTGCTGGTTGATCTGGTGGAGCTGGTTGAAGACCTGCTCCGGCTTCGGCTCCTTCTCCTTGCCGGGCGCCTTCTTCGCGCTCCCCTGCGCCTTCTCCGCCGCGGCGGGGATCTGCGCCTGTGCCGAGGCGGCGATCGGCGCCGCCAGCAGGGCCGCGGCTGCTGCCGCGAGGATCTTCCGGGTCATCGCATGCCTCCTTGCAGCGGGTTGCCCGGGGAGGAACGTGGACGCGCCCGCCGGAACGGGCCTGCCGGGCCGCCCGGTCCCCGGGCGATCCGCCGTCTCCCCTACGCCGGGTTGAACACCCCTGCGGTCGGGGGTAGGGTCCGCGCCGCGTCGCATCCCCCAGGAGATCGCCATGGGCGCAGCCCCCGTACCCGCAGCCGGCCCCGCCTTCCCCCATCCCGCGGGCTACCGCTGGCGCCGCTTCCTCAACTGGTTCCCGCTCGGGCTCACCTACGCGCTCCTCTACATGGGCCGCTACAACCTGACGGTGGCCAAGACCTCGCTGGGCGAGCTGATGACCAAGGAGGACTTCGGCGTCATCTTCGGCGCGGGCACCGCGGTCTACGCCTTCGCCTTCCTCCTCAACGGCCCGCTGGTCGATCGGATCGGCGGCAGGCGCGGGATGCTCATCGCCGCCCTCGGCTCGATGGCCGCCAACGCGGCGATGGGCTTCTACCTGCAGGCGGTCCTCGCCTCCGGCACCGCCGCCGACGCGCCGCTCCGCCTGGTCTTCAGCGTGCTCTACGCGGCGAACATGTACTTCCAGAGCTTCGCCGCGGTCTCGATCGTCAAGGTCAACGCCCACTGGTTCCACGTCACCGAGCGGGGCGGCTTCTCGGGGATCTTCGGCACGATGATCTCCTCGGGGATCTTCCTCGCCTTCACCGTGAACGGCTGGCTCCTCGGCACCGCCGCCGAGGTGTGGGAGGGACGCCCGAGCCAGTGGATCGTCTTCCTCGCCCCGTCGCTCCTCCTCGGCGTGATGGCGGTGGTGGAGTTCTTCCTCCTCCGCGACAGCCCGGGCAAGGCGGGCTTTACCGACTTCGACACGGGCGACGCCTCCTCCGGCGAGGAGAACGCGCCGCCGCTCCCGACGCGCGAGGTCTTCCGCCGCCTCTTCACCAACCCGGTGATCCTCACCATCGCGGGGATCGAGTTCTGCACCGGTGTGCTGCGCAACGGCGTGATGCACTGGTTCCCGATCTACGCGGCGGAGGTGTGGGTCCTCCCCCAGCAGCACGTCTTCATGCGCGGGAGCTGGGACAACGCCGGGCTCCTCGTCGCCTGCTTCGCCATCGCCGCGATCTCGGGCCTGCTCGCCGCCCGCTCCAGCGGCAGGCGCCGCGGCGCGTACGTGGTGGGGGCGAGCCTCGCCTTCCTCGCCCCCTTCTTCCAGGGCGGCTGGGGCGGCCTCCTCTTCATCGCCGGCGTGATCGGCGGCAACGTGGCGGGCTGGGTCTCCGACCTCTTCTTCCAGAGCCGGCGCGGCCCCGCGGCGGCGGGGATGTACTTCTTCCTCGTGCTCTGCACCGCCGGGATGATCTTCGTCCTCGCCCCCGCCACCAACGAGGTGGGCAGCGCGGATCCGAAGAGCGGCCTGCAGGCGGGCGACAGGATCGTCGCCATCGCCGGCGCGCCGATCGAGGGCTGGGCGGACGTGCGCAAGGCGGTCGCCTGCGTCCCCGCCCGGTGCACCGGCTCCGCCTGGGACGCATCCGCCTGCACCTGCTCCACCAGCGCGAGCGGCGCCGACGTGGAGGCGCCCGGCTTCCTCGCCGCCACGCTGATCCGCGGCGGCGAGGAGCTGGCGGTGCGGCTCCCCGACCCGATGCCCACCATGCGCGCGGGCGACGTGCGCAGGCTCAAGGCGCAGCCGGTGCTCCCCTTGAGCCCGTGGTGGCTCGGCAGCCTCGTCTTCCTCCTCAGCCTCTCGGTGATCGGCGTCCACGGGCTCCTCTCCGGCACCGCCACCATGGACTTCGGCGGGCGCCGCGCCGCGGCCACCGCCACCGGCGTGATCGACGGCTTCGTCTACCTGGGCACCGCGGTGCAGTCGCTGGCGCTGGGCTTCCTCACCTCGCAGAGCTGGACGTACTGGCCGATCTTCCTCGTCCCCTTCGCGGTGGTCGGCTCGCTCCTGTGCCTGCGGATCTGGAACGCCAGGCCGAAGGCGGCGCGGGCCGAGCGGCAGGAAGTGGCGCCGCGGGCAAAGGCCGCCTGAAGGATCAAGGCGCGCCGTCGTCGCGCGGACGGCCCATCCAGCGCTCCTCCGCCACGCGGAGGAGCTGGCTGAGCAGGGCGAGGGCGCAGCCGAGGAGGAAGGCGCGGAGCGGCGATCCGAACGCCGCCTCGCAGCCGAGCGCCGCCGCCAGCCAGACCGAGGCGGCGGTGGTGAGGCCGGTGACGCCGCGCGCGCCCTTGAGCACCGTGGCGGCGGCGACCAGGCCGATGCCCGAGGCGACGCCCTGCAGGCCGCGGAGCGGATCGCTCCCCAGCCCGGCGCGCATCGCGGTGATGCAGAACATCGCCGCCCCGACGCTGACGAGGATGTGGGTGCGGAGCCCCGCGGGCCGCGCCTGCAGCTCGGCGCGCAGCCCCAGCGCCGCGCCGGCGCCCAGCGCGGCGAGCAGGCGCAGCCATTCCTCCCCGGTCCCCAGAACGCTCATCCGCCTCCTCGCACCCGGTGCGTCCGCACGAGTGGAGAGCGTTGGCACCCCGGACGGTCGCGCGTAGCCCACGTCCGGGGGACGCCCTACCTTGGCCCCGAGGAGGTGCGCGATGCGATTCGATTCCGGCAGCCTTCGTGCGTTCCCGCGGCGGAGCGCGCGGCCCCTTCCACCGCTCGCCCTGGTGGGCGAGGGGATCCTCGCCGGGCTCGCGGGGACGGCGGCGATGACCCTCGGCCAGACCCGGCTCCTGCCCCGCCTCCCCATCCCGGAGGGACCGCAGCCGCGCAGGAAGCCCGAATATCCCGAGGAGTCCGTGGCCCGGCGCGAGCCCACCACCGAGACCGCGGCGCGCCGGATCGCCAGCGGCCTCGCCCACCGGCCGCTCACGCCGCGGCAGCGGAAGATCGCCGGCAACGTGCTCCACTTCGCCTTCGGCGGCACCTGGGGCGCGCTGCTCGCCCTGCTCGGGCGGCGGCCGACCGTTCCCCAGGGCCTCCTCTTCGGCGCGGCGGTCTGGATGATCAGCGACAACGGTCTGCTGCCCCTGCTGCGCCTCGGCTCGTGGCCCAACCGCTACCCGCCGGGCGTCCACGCGAAGGCGCTGCTCGCCCACCTGATCTACGGGGCGGGGACCGCGTGGACGCTGCGGCGCCTCATGCCCGCGCAGCGCTGCTGAGCGCTGCCCCCCAGCGGGGCGATGCGCATCTTCTCCACCGATGCGAGCGCTCCTCGGCACGCTGATCGCGGTGATGCTCCTGCTGATCGTCGCCGCGCCGCCCCTCGCCTGGTCCGTGCGGCAGATGCCCGGCGTCGCCCTCGCCTCCGCGCTCGCCGCGGGGGCGAGCCTGGCGGTGGCGTGGTGGGCGCGGCGCAGGCGCCTGCCCCTCGAGCTGACCACGCTCCTCCTTCTGCCGCCCGCCGCCGCGTGGGGGCTCGGCGAGGGGCTGGGGCTCTTCGCCCGCGTGGCGTGCTGGGACGCGATCGCCCACACCGTCGCCGGCCTGGCCATCGGCGCGCTGGCGACGCCGTTCCTCCTCGCCCACCTCCGCCCCGACGCGCGGCGGCGCCGCGGGATGGCGCTCCTCGGCGCGGTGGGGATCGCCGCGCTGGCGGGCGCGCTCTGGGAGGCGGGCGAATGGACCAGCGACACGCTCCTCGGGAGCCGCACCCTGGGCAACGCCGCCGACACCGTGGCCGATCTGGTCTGCGACGTGGCGGGGGCGCTGGCGGGCGGCGGCGCCGCCTTCGTGGCCGGCAGCCGCCTGCCCGAACTCCACCGGCGGCGCCTCGCCCTTCCCTTCCGCGCCCTCGCCCGCGGTCAGTGACCGGCGAAGCGGAGGAGGCGGAGGAGATCGCGCCGGGTGCGCGGCCCCCAGGTCTGGTGGCTCGGCCGCGGCGCGTTGGCGTACTCCTCCTTCGCCCGCGCGAGGGCGTCGCTCCGCTGCGCGGCGCGCACCGCGGAGGGTTCGATCCCGTAGACCCGCGCCGCGTTGCGCCCGAAGATCTTCGCCTTCCGCTCGGGCGTGAGCGCCGGGTAGCCGTAGCGCTCCTGGAACTCCTCCGAGATGGCGAAGGTGCGGAAGGCCTGGATCTGATCCTGCGGCGAGCCGAACCAGATTGCGTCGGTGCCCCAGAGGATCCGGTCCTCGCCCAGGTGCGCGAGCAGCTTTCCGAGGACGTGGGCCGCCTCGTCCGGCCGCTTCATCAGCTCGCGCCAGGTGGATCCCAGCTCCGCGTAGACGTTGCCGTCCTTGCCGATGCCGTTCTCCTCGAGGGAGCGGATGAGCGCGTCGACGCCGCGATCCGCCCGCGGATCGTATGGCCCTTCGGCGCGGTCCGGCTCCCAGCCCGCGTGGTAGACGAGGAAGGTCGCCTGCGGGTAGGCCCTGGCGATCGGCCCCACGTCGAGCGGGCGCGTGTAGTCGGGGATCATCCCTGCGAGCGGCAGCCCCTTGTGCACCGCGAAGAGGGGCACGCCCAGCTCGATCCCCTGCTCGATGGTGCGCCTGCCCACCTCGTCGGTGAGCCACCAGCCCTTCCCCTCCGGTCCCCACACCGTGTAGAGCTTCCACGCCGCGGGCCGGAAGCGCTCCGCCTCCATCCGCATCCTGTCGGCGATCGCCTCGAAGGGCGCGGTGGTCGGCTGCACCACCGCGTGGATGCGCACGCGATCCGCGCCGAGCTTCTCCACCTTCTCGCGGGTGCGCTGCGCCTCCTCGGTGCGCATGGGCAGGGGATCGCCCCAGAGCGCGGAGATCACCGCGAAGTCGGTGTCGCTGTCGAGAAAGACCTCGCGGATGAGCACGTCGTCGGTGAAGCAGCGGGCCCACAGGGGCGCGCCGCAGTCCGCCTGCGGCGTGGTGCGGAGGAAGTCGTCGAGGGAGGGGCGATCGTCGCGCCACCAGACCCGCTCCGCGCTCACCTGGTGGAGCTGCACGTCGAAGATGAACTCGTCGCCGGAGAGCGCCTCACGCGCGGCGGCGGGATCGAGCGCCGCTTCGTCGGGGAGGCGGTAGGCGCCGCCCCTGCAGCCCAGGGCGTTCATGGCGAGGAAGACGGCGGCGGCGCCGCAGCTCGAGGCGAGGTAGTCGCGGCGGGACATGCCGAGGCGCCGTGCGTTGCGCTCCACCGCCTCCCAGGCCTGCCGCTCCACGTGGCGGAGGGCTGCGTCGGGAGGGCGGGGCCAGTACTCGCCGTTGCTGGTGGAGTCGAGCTTGACCGGCAGCCGCAGGGGTTCGTCGGGGGCGCTCTTCTTCATGGGGCGACGCTACCCGCGGGCGGCGCGGCTCCGCATCCCGGCGCGCGGGCGGGTGCGTTGGACAGCGGACGGCGCGGGAGCTCACCCGTGGCGCGTCGCCACCGCCGCCGCCGCCTCCGCCACCCTCTCGCGGAGATCGGCGGGCTCGATCAGCTCGGCGGCGCCGGCGAGGGCGAGCACCGCCGCCACCGGATAGGCGGCGCCGTCCACGTGGAGCATCAGGTCGAGGCCGCCGTCCTCCAGCGGCCTCGCCTCCGCGGCGCCGAGGCGCCGGGCGGTCTCCTGCGTCGCCCACGGCCCCGGCGCGATCCGCACCGTGCAGGGGCGCGCCCGCTCGCCGGGCGCGTAGAGGGAGGGCGCGGCGAAGCGGGCGGCGTCGTCCGCAGCGCGGGGGACGAAGGTGCGATCGGTGGCGGCGAAGTCGACGGCGCGATCGAGGCGGAAGAGGCGCCGCTCCCGCCTGTCGCAGCACCAGGCGTGGAGGTACCAGTAGCCCTGGTGGAGGACGCGCTCCAGCGGGCGGACCCTGCGCCGCGCCGCTTCCGCCCGGGCGGCGGTCCAGTAGGTGAACTCCAGCTCGCGCCGCTCGGCGATGCAGCGGTCGATGAGGCGCGCCGTCGCCGGATCGAGCCCGGCGGGGGCGAGGCGGACGCGGCCGGCGAGATCGTCGAAGCGCGCCCGGGCCGGCGGCGGCACCGCGGCGCGCAGCTTCTCCCGCGCGCTGGCGAGGGCCTCGCCGCCCTCCGCCGCGAGGGCGGAGGCGGCGGCGTCGAGCGCTGCCGCCTCGAGGGGGGTGAGCGAGGGGGGGCGCGAGAGCCCCTGGGGAAGGAAGACCTCCACCCGCCCTTCGATCACGTCGATGTCCACCATCTCCGCGGGCGAAAAGGGCGGGCGTCCGACGAGGCGCAGGAAGTCGATCTCGGCGAGCACCTCGTCGGGGGTGAGGTGGGCGGCGGCGGCCAGCTCCTCCACGGTGCAGCCGCGGTGGCGCACCGCCCAGGGGATGAGGAAGAGCGCGCGGCGGATCCGCTCCTGCAGCTCGAGCGAACCGGGGGACGGCAGGCCGCGCACGTCCGCCGCGGCGGCTGGAGGGCGGCCGCTGGCCGCGTCCGCGGCGGGTGCCCTCGCCTCCCCGGCAGCGCCGCGGCGGGCCGGCGTGTCCACGGCGGCCATCGCCGTCCCGGCGCGGCGGCTGGCCGAAGCGTCCGCGGCGCGCACGGTCGCGATCGCTGCAGCGGGGCGCAGATGCGCGCCGGCGATCGCGGAGGCGATCCCCCGCAGCCTGGCGCGGAGATCGGCGGGCGCGATCACCGCTGCGTGGGGCGCGAGCGAGAGGACCTCGCGCACCACCGCATCGGTGTTGCGCGCCGCGAGGCGCACGACGGCGCCGCCGGCATCGGTCCGCTCCACCGCCGCGTCGGGGCCGAACCGCCCCTGCGCCAGCAGCGCCACCGCGGGATCGAGGGCGATCTCCACCGCCACCGGCCCGTGCACCGCGTACTGCCAGGGCGCCCGCCCCACGTACGCCGCCACGTCGAAGTCCGCGGGCACCTCGAAGTCCGCCTGCTTCGGCCGCGCCGCGTTGACGGCGAGGGAGACGATCCGCTCCGCCTGGAAGGTGCGGGGCGCGCCGCGCAGGTGGCAGTGGCCGACGAGGAACCACGCGCCCCGCCGCCAGGCGAGCCCCCACGGCGAGACGATGCGCTCGCTCACCTCGCCGTGGAACGAGCGGTAGGTGATGGTGACGTTCTTGCGCGCAGCCACCGCGCGCCCCAGCGCCTCCACCACGCCGGCGGCGGCTGCGTCGCCGCGCTGGAGCTGGAGGCGGGGCAGCGCCGGCGCGCCCACCTTCGCCGGTTGGACGAAGAGGAGCTTGTCCAGGGCGTGGACCAGGTCGGCGCGGAAGGGGAAGTCGGGCTGCTGCAGCGCCGCGGAGCCGGCGACGGTGAGGAGAGTGAGCTCCTCGGGCGCGAGGGAGAGATCGCGCAGGTAGTACTGCTCGCGGGGAAGGACGTAGCCGCCCGGCTCCCCGCCGGTGGGCGCCACCCACTCGACGGGCACGCCGAGCTCGAGGAGCTCGGCCTTGTCCCGCTCGAACTTGCGCTGGCGGGCGTCGGGGCTCCCCTCCGCGTAGGCGGGGAAGGCGTCCTGGAGCTCCTCCCAGGTCACCGGCCTGCCGCCGGCGGCGAGGAAGAAGCTCACCAGGTCGAGGAGGCGCTCCGCTCGATCTTCGCGCCGAGCCGCCATCGCCGTCGGAGATCGCGCGGCCCCGGCGGCCGCGCCCGATCCCGGAGGATCAGATCTCCATGACCTCCTTCTGCTTCCTCGCGACGATCTCGTCGATCTTCGCGATGCCGCCGTCGGTCTCCTTCTGGACCTGATCGAGGAGGCGCTTCTCGTCGTCCTCGGAGATCTCGCCGTTCTTCGTCTGGCCCTTGATGGTGTCGTTGGCGTCGCGGCGCAGGTTGCGGATGGCGACCTTGTGGTCCTCGCCCTTCTGCTTCACCTGCTTGGCGATCTCCTTGCGGCGCTCCTCGGTGAGGGGCGGCACCGGCAGGCGGATCACCGTGCCGTCGTTCTGCGGGGTGATGCCGATCTGCGCCTCGTTGATCCCCTTCTCGATCGCAGGGATCTGCGACTTGTCGTAGGGCTTGATCACGATGGTGCGCGCGTCGGGCACGCTCACCGTGGCGGCGGCGTTGAGCGGCATCTTCGTGCCGTACGACTCCACCTGCACGCCCTCGAGCAGCGCGGCGTTGGCGCGGCCGGTGCGGATCTTGGAGAGCTCGCGGCGAAGGTCGTCGAGGGTCTTCTCGACCCGGGCCTTGAAGTCGTTGATCACGTCCGCCATGGGAATCTCCTCAAGCAATCTTCGTGGGGATCTTTCCCACGAGCGTGCCCACGTCCTCGCCCATCACCACCCGCATCACGTTGCCGGGGGTGGTCAGGTCGAAGACGACGAGCGGCATGTCGTTGTCCATGCAGAGCGAAACCGCGGTGGCGTCCATCACCTTGAGCTCCTTCTGGAGCACGTCCATGTAGCTCAGGGTGGCGTAGCGGCGCGCGCTGGGATCCTTCACGGGGTCGGCGGTGTAGACGCCGTCCACCTTGGTGGCCTTCAGCATCACGTCGGCGCGGATCTCCATCGCCCGGAGGGCGGCCGCGGTGTCGGTGGTGAAGAAGGGGTTGCCGGTGCCCGCGGCGAAGATCACCACCCGGTGCTTCTCGAGGTGGCGCGAGGCGCGGCGGCGGATGTAGGGCTCCGCCACCTGGCGCATCTCGATCGCCGACTGCACGCGGGTGCTCACGTCGATCTTCTCGAGGGCGTCCTGCAGGGCGAGGGAATTGATCACCGTGGCCAGCATGCCCATGTAGTCGGCGCTGGACCGGTCCATCCCCTTCGCGGCGCCGGAGACGCCGCGGAAGATGTTGCCGCCGCCGATGACCAGCGCCACCTCCACGCCGGCGTCGACCACGTCCTTCACCTCGGAGGCGATCTGGGCGAGGACGTTGGTGTCGATGCCGTACTTGCCCTCTCCCATCAGCGCCTCGCCGGAGAGCTTCAGGAGGATTCGATGGTACTTGGGCGTGGCCATGGCGTTTTTTCCCCGCTTGCGGTGCGGGCGGTTTGTAGCGCGCACATCCGGGGGGGTCAAGGCGCGATCGGGACGAACTGCGTCCGCTCCGGACGCACGACGGCCCGCCCCCCGGAACGGGAAGCGGGCCGTCGATCGCGCGAAGGGCGCAGGCCTTACTGGAGGCCGGCGGTCTTGGCGATCTCCTCGGCGAAATTCTCTTCCTTCTTCTCGAGGCCCTCGCCCACCACGAAGCGGGCGAAGCGGCGGACGGTGATGTTCTCGCCGATCTTCGCCACCGCCTCGTTGACCAGGTCCTGGACCTTCTTGTCCGGGTCCTTCACGAAGGGCTGCTCGAGGAGACAGACCTCGGAGTAGAACTTCTCCTTCTTGCCCTCGAGGATCTTGTCCCAGATCTTCTCGGGCTTGCCCTGCTCCCTGAGCTGGCCCCGGTAGACGTCGAGCTCGCGCTCGAGGACCTCGGCGGGCAGCTCCTCGCGGCGCACCACCATCGGCGCGGCGGCGGCGATGTGCATGGCGATGTCGCGGACCAGCTCCTGGAACGCCTCGTTGCGGGCGACGAAGTCGGTCTCGCAGTTGACCTCCACCAGCACGCCGATGCGGCCGTTGCCGTGGATGTAGCAGGAGACGAGGCCCTCGGTCGCGGCGCGGCCGGCCTTCTTCGCGGCGGCGGAGAGGCCCTTCTGGCGGAGCCAGTCGATCGCCTTCTCCATGTCGCCGCCGGTCTCGGCGAGCGCCTTCTTGCAGTCCATCATCCCCGCGCCGGTCTTCTCGCGGAGCTCCTTGACCGCAGCAGCGGTAATCTCAGCCATGGTTCACCTCTGGGATTCTTCGGAAGATAAACGGCGACGCGGCCCGAAGGCCGCGTCGCGTCGGTCTCTGCGGTCGGGCGGGATTACTCCGCCTGCTCCTCGGTGCCCTCGCCGGCGCCCGTCTCGGCGGCGGCAGCGGCGGGCGCGCCCTTGCGGACCACCTCGACCGCGGGGCCACGGCGCTCGCCGCCCTCGCGGCGGCCGCCCTGGCCGCCCGGACCACGGCCACCCGGGCCCCGGCCGCCGGCGCCGCGGCGATCGCCGCGCTCACCGCGGGGGCCACGGCGCTCGCGACCCTCGTCCTCGCGACCCTCGCGGGCCTCGCGCTCCTCGTCGCCGCGCTCGTGGCGGGTGGCGGCGTAGCGGGCCATGCCCTCGAGGGTGGCGTCGGCGATCTTGCCGGCGAAGAGGCGGATCGAGCGGATCGCGTCGTCGTTGCCGGGGATCACGTAGTCGATGCCCTCGGGATCGCAGTTGGTGTCGACCACCGCGACCACCGGGATGCCGAGGCGGTTGGCCTCGTGGATCGCCAGGTGCTCCTTCTTCGGGTCGATCACGAAGATGACGCTGGGCAGGCGGGTCATCTCCTTGATGCCGCCGATGTTCTTCTCGAGCTTCTCGCGCTCGCGCTCGAGGAGGGCGACCTCCTTCTTCGGCAGCTTCTCGTAGGTGCCGTCCTCGGCCATCTTCTCGATGGTCTTGAGGCGGTCGATGCCCTGCTTGACGGTCTTGAAGTTGGTGAGCGTGCCGCCGAGCCACCGGTTGGTGACGTAGAACTGGTTGCAGCGCTTCGCCTCCTCGGCGATCACGTCCTGGGCCTGCTTCTTGGTGCCCACGAAGAGGACCGAGCCGCCCTTGGCCACGGTGTCCGCCACGAAGCGGAACGCGTTGCGGGCGAGGCGAACGGTCTTCTGCAGGTCGATGATGTAGATGCCGTTCCGGGCGCCGAAGATGTAGGGCTTCATCTTCGGGTTCCAGCGCCGGGTCTGGTGACCGAAGTGGACGCCGGCCTCGAGCAGCGCCTTCATGCTGATCGTGGTGCCAGCGGCGGCCTGGGCCATGGGAGCGGAGGCGACGGCGGCCTCGGCGCCTGCCTGGGTCATGTTCTCGGTGGTTTCCATCTCGTTCTCCGGTTGTTTCCGCCACGCCCGGATGGCCGCCAGAACCCTCCGACGAGGGCACCGCTGGTCGGTCCACGGGCGTGTGAGTGATTGCCCCCGGTCGTCCGCTACGTTGGGAGCGGCCAAAGGGCGGGGTCGCATAGCACGAACGAACCCGGCGGATCAACATCCGGCGGCGCGGGAAGATGCCTGCTCGGGATCGTCGAGGATCCGGGCGTCAACCCGTGCGGTGCACGTCCGCGCCGGTTGCTTCTCCGAGAACGGTCCATCAGCGTGCGCGGCAGGGGTGACGGCCCGCTCGCTCGATACCGGGCGGATTCTCTGGTCCCGGCCGCTGGAAGCTCCTGATGCGATCGGGGCGTGGGGCGCGAACGTGCTCGCCACATCACGTGAGACCGCACTGGTTGCCCATGGCGACACGCCCTGCTACGTCGGCCCGTGCCATCGCGGCGTATTGGAGGAGTTCGGCTTGACGGGCCAGACGATCCGCAGCTGTGCAATTCCCGAGAGCCTGCAGGTCACACCCTATGCGCTGCGAGGGGGCGCCGTGTGGGGGATCGCCCCGATCGGCGAGGTCGGGCATTTCGGTCGCGTGGTTGCCCTCGGTCTTCCGGGTGCAGACGAGTCGCAGCAGGGATGGGTGACGCCCTGGGGCGGCGGCGCGGGCGAGTTGCGCGAGCGCTGAACCGCTGTCGAATCGAACACCGGCACAGTTCGTCGCCGGCCGCAGGCAGCTGCAGGTTCGCGCGCCGACGCGCCTTCGGTACCGGCCGCCTACCCGGCTCGCCCATAGCAGTTGGGGGCCGAGCGGAAGATGAACACCCATGGGAAAGCCGGATCAGCTCCGGTATTCGGCGTTGATCTTCACGTAGTCCGCGGAGAAGTCGCAGGTCCAGATGGTGCGGGCGGCCGTGCCGGCGCCGAGCTTCACCCGGATCTCCACTTCCTTCCCCTGCAGGTGCCGGGTCGCCTCCACCTCGGCGGCGGGGTCGGTGGCCACGCCGCGCTTGCAGAGGACCGCCCCGCCGATCCGCACCTCGAGCTTGCTGGCGTCGAAGTGGACGCCCGCGGTGCCGGCGGCTGCCACGATGCGGCCCCAGTTGGCGTCGGCGGCGTGGATGGCGGTCTTCACCAGCGGGGAGTTTGCGATCCGGCGGGCGACCGCGTCCGCGTCCCGCTCGTTCTTCGCCCCTTCCACCTTCACTGCGACGAGCTTGGTGGCGCCCTCCCCGTCCCTGGCGATGGAGGTGGCCAGCTCCGTCGACACCTCGCGGAGCGCCTTCTCCAGCGCCTTCCACGAGCGGGAGCCGGGCTCGGCGACCACGCCGGAGGCGCCGGTGGCGAGCAGGAAGAGGGAGTCGTTGGTGGAGGTGTCGCCGTCGACGGTCACCGCGTTGAAGGTGTCGTGGGCCACCGCCTTGAGGAGCCTGCGGAGGTCGGCGGGGGCGACCAGCGCGTCGGTGGCCACGAAGCCGAGCATGGTGGCCATGTTGGGCATGATCATGCCGGCGCCCTTGGCGCAGCCGGCGATCGCCGCCTTGCCGAAGGTGCGCGCCGCCACCTTGGGGAAGGTGTCGGTGGTCATGATCGCCCGGGCGAAGCGGTCGAGGCCGTCCTCGGCGGCGTCGCCGACCAGGCCGGGGATGGCGGCGATCACCTGGTCCGCGGGGAGCCGCTGGCCGATGACGCCGGTGGAGGCGACGAGGACCTGGCCCTCGGGGCAGCCCACCGTCTCCGCCACCGCGGCGGTGGTCGCCTCGGCCACCTCCATGCCGTCGGGGGTGCAGGCGTTGGCGCAGCCGGCGTTGACGAGGATGGCGGCGGTGCGGCCGCGGCGCACCCGCTGGCGGGAGAGGAGGACCGGCGCTGCCGCCGCCTCGCACTGGGTGAAGACCGCGGCGGAGGCCGCGGGCCAGGTGCAGAGCACCAGCCCGAGGTCGAGGCCGCCCCGCTTGCGGATCCCCGCCTCTGCCGCGCCCCACCGAACCCCCTGCACCACCGGAACGTCGCTCATCGTCTCGATCTCCCGCCCGCGTCGCACGCGGATTCCATCGGATCGGCGCCGCCGTAAAGCACCGTTCCGCGCTTCGCGCAACGGCGGTTTTCCGCAAGTGCCCCCCTCGACCCGGCGATGCGCTTTGGGTTCAATGGCCGAACACTCTTAGAAACATGGGGTCCGAAACCATGCGCATCTGCTCGTTCGTGCTTCCCGCCCTCCTCGCAGCCGCCGTGCCGGCCACCGCCTCCGCCCGGGACGCGGCCGATCGCACCCGCGTCGGCGTCGGCGCCAGCGTCAACATGGGCGGCATCGGCCTCCTCGGGGTGGAGAGCGGGATCAGCTTCGCCCCGCTCGGCACGATGAACCTCCACGTGCCGATCCGCACCGCGGCCGGATTCCGCCTCGAGCCGGAGATCGGCTACACGAACTTCTCGGACGACCACTCGTCGTGGTCGGCGTTCCGGTTCGGCCTCGGGCTGGCCTGGTCCTGGATGCCCCTGGACCGGACGCTCCTCTATGCAGGCCCGAAGTTCGGCCTGACCATCCGCAGCACGGAGTACGACGCCGTGATCGAGGAGTTCTCCGAGGAAGAGGACGCCACCGACTTCTGGATCGGGGCGGCGGTGGGCGGCGAGGGCTTCGTCACCGACGGCTTCAGCCTCGGCCTCGAAGCGCAGCTCAGCTACGTCGATTTCGGCGAGTCCGACGACTCGGCGGTGAGCACCAACGCCCTCTTCTTCGGCCGCTTCTACTTCAACTGATCCGGTGGGACCGGCCCGCGGGAGGCCGGCACCACCCATCCGGGGCGTGCGAAAAGCCGCGCTTCCCGGAGGCTCCAGCCTCCCAGCACCATCCGCATCGCAGAAGGAGGAGCATGCGATGCGATGGTCCCTGCAGTTCACGGTGGTGGCCGGTCTCCTGATCGCCTGCGGGAGCGAGGCGCCGAAGGCCGCCGGACCGGAGGTGACGGAGGAACCGGAGGAGACGGTCCCGCCCGCCTGTGAGAACGACGGCGATTGCGGCGCGGGCGAGCGCTGCGCGGCGGGCGCCTGCGTCCCCGCCGCGCCGCCGCCCGCGCAGGTGGAGCCGGGGAGCTGGGAGCCGGCCGGCGGCCCCCGTGGCTTCGGCTGGGCGGGGGCGCTCGCGGTGGACGGCGACCGGATTGCGGTGGCGGGGCCGTCGCTCCACCTCTCCACCGACGGTGGCGCCACCTGGACCCGCTCGGCGGCGGTCCCCCTCGCGGTGGAGGAGATCGCCATCGCCGGCGACACCCTCGTCATCGCCAACACCGACGGCCAGGGCGCCATCTCCCTCGACTGGGGAAGGAGCTGGCAGGCCTTCCCCTTCCTCGTGCGCGCCCTCCACGTGGACGAGACGGGGATCTGGCTCGGCGCCTCCGCCACGCTCTTCGATCTGAAAGGGGAGCTCCGTCGGTCGACGGATGGCGGCAGGACCTGGGAGAGCTGGGAGGTGCCCGCGCCCCAGATCGCCTTCGGCGACGTCTTCACCTCGATCGACCTGAGCCGGAACGCCTACGTCTCCACCGACGCCGGGAGGACGTGGACGAAGCTGGAGATGCCCCTCCACGCGTGGGGCAAGCTGCCCTTCGGATGGAACGGGCACCTCTTCGCCATCGGCCGCGATCCCGACGCGGGCTACCGCGACGCGATCTGGCGGAGCGACGACGGCGGCGCCACCTGGGTGATGGATCAGCACCTCCACGTGCCGGTCCTCTCGCTCTTCTGGGCGGGCGGCACCGAGGACGGCTTCTTCCTCCTCAACTCCGGCGGCGGCGCGATGCGGATCGATGCCGGCGGCGACTGGGAGGTCTTCGACCCCGGCTGGCGCAACGGCTTCGTCACCCAGGCGGTCCACTTCGGCCCCGACGGCCTCTTCCGCCTCACCGGCGACGGCCTGCTGGAGCGGTGGAACGAGGCGGCGGGCGCCTTCGAACCCCATGGCCTGCCGCCGGTGGCCAGCGCCGCCTGGTCGATGGTGGCGGACGGCGGCCGCCTCTACGCCATCGTGGAGGGCACGTCGATCCACCGGTCGGACGACGGCGGGCGGACCTGGCTGCCCTGCCCCAAACCCGAATACAACCCGGGCGAGCGCCCCGGCTTCGACGGCCTGCGCACCCTCGAGGCCCGTGAGGGCAACCTGTGGGTGGGCACGGACCTCTACGGCATGTGGCGGTCGAGCGACGGCTGCCAGACCTGGACGCCGCTCGCCCCCGGCATGCCCCACTACGGCGGCAACGTCGGCGATCAGCCCCGGGACGTGGTCGACCTCCACGCGGACGCGAAGGGGCTCCTCTGGTGCACCGGCGGCAGGGAGCGCGTCCCCGGAACGGAGGCGGTGATCCTGGTCGACACCAGCGTGGGGATGCTGCGCTCGGAGGACGGGGGCGCATCGTGGCGTCCCAGCCGCAGCGGCCTGCCCACCGCGGGCGGCAACCTGGTGGAGGTCCTCTACGAGCCGTGCAACGGCATCCACGCTGCGGGCGGCACCCTCTTCACCTCGGTCGACTCCGGGCTCTACCGCTCCACCGACGACGGCGCGAGCTGGCACCGGATGGAGGCGCCGACCTTCACCTTCGAAGGCACGGAGCGCCCCGCCCCCATGCACGCCGTGGTGGAGGACGGCGACCGCCTCGTCGCCCTCTTCTCCACCGCCGCCCAGACCCCCGGCCTCTACCAGTCGACCGACGGCGGCGGCACCTGGACGCCGCTCGCCGGCGCGCCCGCGCCGCTGGAGCGGAGCGAGACGCCCGCGAGCGATCGCCCCCCCGAGGCCTTCGGGATCGCCCTGGGGAAGGTGGGTGGGGCGCTGGTGGTGCTGGTCGATCGCTACCCCGCCCGCACCGCGGACGAGGGGGTGTGGGGCTCCCACGACGGCGGCGCGACCTGGGTCCAGTTCGCCGGCGCGGGCCCCGCGGCGCATGCGGACCCGCTGCTGGGCATGCTGACCACGGACGACGCGATCCTCGTCGCCACCAACCGCGCGGGGATCTGGCGGCTGCCGGTGGCGGGCGTGCAGCCGGACGAGCGCGAGCCGCCGGAGGTGGTGCTGGAGAACGCGCCTGCGTCCACCACCGGCGATCGCGCCGCCACCTTCACCTTCGCCTGCACCGGCGCGGGCTGCGCCTTCGAGTGCGCGCTGGACGGCGGCGCCTACCGCCCGTGCAGCTCGCCCTTCACCGCCTCCGATCTGCTCCACGGCGTCCACCAGCTCCGCGTCCGCGCCACCGAGGGGGGCGTGACCGGCGCGCCCGCGATCCACGTCTGGCGGGTGGAGCTGCCGCCGCCGCCGATCACCATCGACGAGGCGCCGCCGCCGCTGACCCGGGAGCGGACGGTGACCTTCCGCTTCTCCAGCGTCCCCGGCGCCACCTTCGAATGCGGCCTGCGCCACGCGTGGTACCCGTGCAGGTCGCCCTGGCGCGAGGAGCGCTCCGACGGGCCGCAGACGTTCGAGGTGCGCGCGGTGCTCCACGGCAGCGCCAGCGCCCCCGCGGTGCACGAGTGGACGGTGGACACCACCGGTCCGGAGGTCGTCGTGCTGCAGAGCCCGCGCGGCACCGCCCCCAGCAACGATCCCGATCCGATCTGGGACTTCCGCTGCGAGGGAAGCTGCACCTTCACCTGCGCGCTCGACATGGGCGAGCCGGAGCCCTGCACCCCGCCGGTGCAGTTCCTCGGCCTCGGGGACGGGCTCCACACCTTCGACCTGCGGGCCAGCGACGAGCTGGGGAACGAGACCTGGAAACGGTGGCAGTGGGAGGTCGACGTCACGCCGCCCACGGTGACCCTGCTCGCGGTGCCGCCCGCCAGCTCCACCTCCGCGGACGTCACCTTCGAGTTCGCCTGCAGCGACGAAGGGATCTGCCCGCTCGCCTGCAGCCTCGACGGCGCGGCGTTCGAGGCGTGCACCTCGCCGTGGCAGGCGACCGGGCTCGCCCCGGGCATGCACACCTTCGCCGTCTTCGCCACCGACCGGTCCGGCAACGCCGGCGAGCCGGTGACGTACGAGTTCGAGGAGATCGAGCCGCCCGCGCCCTGAATTCCACCGGGCCTCGATGCGCGAAGGCCCCCGCGGACCGTCGGGTTCGCGGGGGCCTTCTTCGTTGGCGCGGCGCTGCGGGGCGCGGGCTCAGGCGCCCGCCTCGTCCGAGACGCCGTGGCACTTCTTGTACTTCTTGCCGGAGCCGCAGGGGCAGGGATCGTTGCGGCCGACCTTCGGCTGGTCGCGCACGATCGGCTGCTGCGGCTGGGCGACGACGGCGGGGGTGATCACCTGCCGCGGCCGCTGGGCGGGCTGCGGCGCCGCGGCGCCGTCGGCGTTGGCGGTCGCCGCGTCGGCGTGGCTCTCGATCATCCGCTGCCGCTTGCGCTGCTCGGCGATCTTGCGCTCCAGCTCCGCGGCGGCGCGCGCCGCCGCCTCCTGCCGCTCCCGCTCCTCGCGGCTGACCACCTGGATCCGGAAGAGCTCGCGGACGACCTGCTCCTTGATCCGGTAGATCATCTGCTGGAAGTAGTTGAAGCCTTCCTTCTTGTACTCGGCCTTCGGATCCTTCTGGCCGTAGCCGCGCAGGCCGATGCCCTGGCGCAGGTGATCCATCTGGAGGAGGTGGTCCTTCCAGTGGGCGTCGATCGCCTGGAGGGAGAGCCACTGCTCGAACTTGCGGAGCACCGGCACGCCGTCGGAGTCGAGGCCGAGGTTGGCCTCCTTCTCCTTCCAGGCGGCCTCCACCGCGTCGAAGATCTTCTCCTCGATCGTCTCGCGGCTCTCGCCGGGCGGCACGGTGAAGTCGATGCCGAACTGCTCGCGCAGCGCGTCCTGCAGCCCCTCGGGATCCTGGTCCCCCTTGGCGGGGAGGTAGGTCTCCGTCAGGTTGACGATCACCTCTTCGAAGAAGTCGAGGATCCGCTCCTTCTGATCGTCCCAGGTGAAGACCTTCTCCACGCGGGTCTTCTTCCTGGTCTTGGGATCCTCGTCGAACTCCACCAGCGGACGGCCGGCGCCGCACGCGAGCACCTCGCGGCGCAGACGGTAGATCGTCTTGCGCTGCTGGTTCATCACGTCGTCGTACTCGAGGAGGTTCTTGCGGCCGTCGAAGTGGTGGGCCTCGACGCGCTTCTGGGCGCTCTCGATCGAGCGGGTGAGCCACTTGTGCTCGATCTGCTCGCCCTCCTTCATCCCGAGGGTCTCCATGATCCGCGAGATGCGATCGCTCGCGAAGATCCGCATCAGATCGTCTTCGAGCGAGAGGAAGAAGCGGCTGCCGCCGGGATCGCCCTGGCGGCCGGCGCGGCCGCGGAGCTGGTTGTCGATGCGGCGGCTCTCGTGGCGCTCGGTGCCGAGGATGAAGAGGCCGCCCGCGGCCTTCACCTCCTCGCGCTCCTTCTCCACCTGCGCCTCGTACTTCTTGATCAGCTCGAGCTTGCGCGCGTCGTAGGCGGCGACGCGGGCCTCGAACTCCTCCTCGGTCTCGCCGGGGGTGCCGTCCTCGTTGACGATCCGCATCGGCGCCGGGCCGAGCTCCTGCATCGCCCGCGCCTCGGCGTTGCCGCCGAGGATGATGTCGGTGCCGCGGCCCGCCATGTTGGTGGCGATGGTCACCGCGCCCTTGGAGCCGGCCTGGGCGACGATGGCCGCCTCGCGCTCGTGCTGCTTGGCGTTGAGGACCTCGTGCTTGATCCCGCGCTTCTTGAGGAGGGCGGAGAGCGCCTCGCTCTTGGCGATGGAGACGGTGCCGACGAGCACCGGCTGGCCCTTCTTGTGGAGCTCGACGATCCGGTCCGCCACCGCGTTGAACTTCTCGCGCTCGGTCCGGTAGACCACGTCCTCTTCGTCGATGCGCTGGATCGGCCGGTTGGTGGGGATGACCACCACGTCGAGGTTGTAGGTCGAGGCGAACTCGGGCGCTTCCGTGTCTGCCGTACCGGTCATGCCGGCCAGCTTGGTGTACATGCGGAAGTAGTTCTGGAAGGAGATCGTGGCGAGGGTCTGGTTCTCCGCCTCGATCTTCACGCCTTCCTTGGCCTCGATCGCCTGGTGGAGGCCGTCGGACCAGCGCCGGCCCGGCATGAGGCGGCCGGTGAACTCGTCGACGATGATCACCTCGCCGTCCTTCACCACGTAGTCCTTGTCGCGCTTGTAGAGCGTGTGGGCGCGCAGGGCCTGCTCGACGTGGTGGAGGGTCTCGATCTCGGAGGGATCGTAGAGGTTGGCGATGCCGAGGAGCTTCTCGACCTTCTCGACGCCCTCGTCGGTGAGCATCACCGAGCGGGCCTTCTCGTCGATGGTGTAGTCGGTGTCCTGGACGAGGTGGGGGATGACCTTGTCGATCCGCGGGTAGAGGTCGGTGGCCTGATCCGAGGGACCCGAGATGATGAGCGGCGTGCGCGCCTCGTCGATGAGGATCGAGTCGACCTCGTCGACGATGGCGTAGTTGAGCTCGCGCTGCACGTACTGCGACAACCGGAACTTCATGTTGTCGCGCAGGTAGTCGAAGCCGAACTCGTTGTTCTGGCCGTAGGTGATGTCCGCCGCGTACGCCGCCTGGCGCTGGGCGTCGGTGAGGCCGTGGAGCACGCAGCCCACCTGCAGGCCGAGGAAGCGGTGGACGCGGCCCATCCACTCCGAGTCGCGCCGCGCCAGGTAGTCGTTGACGGTGACCACGTGGACGCCGCGGTTCTCGAGGGCGTTGAGGTAGGAAGGCAGGGTGGCGGTGAGCGTCTTGCCTTCGCCGGTGCGCATCTCGGCGATGCGGCCCGAGTGGAGAACCATGCCGCCGATGAGCTGCACGTCGAAGTGCCGCTGGCCGAGGACGCGGAAGGCGGCCTCCCTGCAGGCGGCGAAGGCCTCGGGGAGGAGGTCGTCGAGCGAACGGCCGTTCGCGACCTGCTGCTTCCACTCGGCGGTCTGCCGCGCGAAGTCCTCGTCCTTGAGGGCCTTCATCCGCGGCTCGAGCTCGTTCACACGAGCGACCAGCGGCTTGAGCTTGTTGAGCTCCCGCTGGTTCTTCGTCCCGATGAACTTCTTGACGATGGCGTTGAACATGCGTCCCGAATCCGGATTCTCTGGCCGGCGCCCCCGAGTGGGCGCGGAAGGGCCGAAAGGTCTAACAGACCGAAACCGAAATGTCGCTCGACGAAAGAGCGAAATCTCGGAAAGCGGCGACGGGCCCCGCGTCGCCGCGAAGCCCGGTTCCGAGTGGCCCGCCAGGGGCCCTGCAGGGGAGAACGGGGTGGCCCGGCAGGTGATTTCCGGCAACGCCCCTATTCGAGCAGGAACTTGCGGGGGTTCTCGGGAAGGCCGTTGACCCGGACCTCGTAGTGGAGGTGGGGGCCGGTGGAGCGGCCCGTATTCCCCACCCCGGCGATCCGCTGGCCGCGCTGCACCCGCTCGCCCAGCCGGACGGCGATCTCCGAGAGGTGGCCGTAGCGGGTCTTGATCCCGTAGCCGTGGTCGAGGACCAGGACCTTGCCGTAGCCGCTCTCGGTGCCAGCGAAGACCACCGTGCCGTCCGCGGGGGCGACCACCGGCGTGCCCGGCCGGTTGGCGATGTCCATGCCCCGGTGCATCACCCGCTCGGCGGTGTAGGGATCGACCCGGACGCCGAAGTCGGAGGTGACCCAGCCGCGGGTCGGCCAGATGGAGGGGGTGGAGGCGAGGAGGCTGCGCTGATCCTCGAAGTAGCGGTGGAGCTCCGCCAGGCTCCGCTCGTTGCGGGCCGCCTCCTCCACCAGGGAGTCGAGGCGATCGTCGAGCCCCTCCGCTGGCCCGCCGATCCCGCCCGCGGGCTCCTCGTCCTTCGGCTGGGCCGTTCCCTCGAGGGGGCCGATGGCGAGGCCGCGCTCGGGATCGTTGAGGGCGGTGATGGCGCGGAGCTTCTGGTCGAAGCGCTCCACCCGATCGAGCGTCTCGTCGATGTGGGCCAGCTTCTCCTGGACCAGGTGGAGCTGCGCCTTGAGCTGGGTGTTCTCGTCCCGGAGCAGCCGGTTCTCGGCGAGCCGGTCGAGGACGCTGGCGTAGTGGATCCCCGCGCCGATCAGCCCGAGGAGGAGCAGCCCCGCGGCGACGCCGCCGCGCACCAGCCAGCGGGTGGCGACGCGGTACCTTCGGATGTGCGAATCCCGGTCCGGGATCACCATCAACGTGAAAGTGCGGTTCGACAAGCTTCCTCCGCTTTCCGTCGCCCCCGGCCTCGCCCCAGCGGCGCTGCGTCCAGCCGCTCGGGGAATCTAGGCATGCGGGCGCTCCCGGGACCCTGCCAGCCGGGGGAGCGGAGGGACGCTAGGCGAGCAAAATGTTGGACGTCAACCGGAAACGACGCCCTTTTCCCCTGCCGGGGAGGCGGCTGTGGGCACGGGTCGCACATTCCGACCACGGTCGGAGCACCCGCCCCGTGGTGCGCGCGGCACGGCGCCGCAAGGCCGCTTCACTCCTGGAGCGCCACCGCGACGACGGTGATGTTGTCGTCCCCGCCCCGCTCGTTGGCCAGGTCGATCAGCGCCTGCGGCACCTCCTCCAGCGGCAGCGAGCGGAGGGCATCGCCGATCTCCTCGTCCTCGACCAGGTTGGCCAGGCCGTCGGAGCAGAGGAGGAAGAAGTCGCCCGGCTCCGCCACCAGCCCCATCAGATCGACCAGCACCTCGGACTCGAAGCCCACGGAGCGGGTGATGATGTTCTTGTAGCGGGAGAAGCGGGCCTCCTCCGCGGTGATCACGCCCGCCTTCACCTGCTCGTTGACGAAGGAGTGATCCTCGGAGATCTGCTGCACCAGCTCGCCGCGGATCAGGTAGGCGCGGCTGTCGCCCACGTGGGCAAAGAAGGCGTCGGTGCCGCGGAGGAGGAGCGCGGTGACCGTGGTACCCATTCCCGCCAGGTCGGGATCCTCCTGGGCGCGCCGGTAGATCGCGGCGCACGACGCCTCCACCCCCCTGCGCAGCAGGTCGGGCAGCGGCGACTCGGGGAGCGGCACCCGGACGTCGAAGGGCCCGTCGGGCTCCGCGCGCGCCGCGCGCAGCGCGCCGGCCAGGGTCTCCACCGCGAGGCGGGAGGCGACGTCGCCGCCGGCGTGGCCGCCCATCCCGTCCGCCACCACGAAGAGACCGAGGGACTCGTCGACGAGGAACGCGTCCTCGTTCCGCTCCCGCTTCCTTCCGACGTCGCTCTGTCCGCGGGACCGAATCTTCATGGAGGGGGGTCGAAGCTGCCTCGAGGGGGCGGCGGTGGATCTTCCCCCGGGCGGCCCGGCGTTCTCGCCGGCGGAGGACGGGCGCGGTCGCGCGCCCTGCGTCTGTTGGTTCGCTCCGCCTCCGGCGGCGCGTGCCCCCGCCTGGCGGAAGCGCCCCCCGACGAGGCGGGGGATTCGAGGCAACCTTGCCGCAACGGCCTGGCCCGGGCAAGAACGGAGGGCGGATTTCCGCCGCGCCGCCGCCCCCGCCCACGGGCGCTGGCGCGCGCAATCCCCCTTTGCGCTGGCTCCGCCTCCGGCGCGGCGGCTCAGGCCGCCGCCCTGCGCCTGCGCCGGACGGGCCGCTCCCGAACGCTCTCGAGGAGCTCCGCTGCCGCCGCCAGGGCGGCGGGACGCTCGTCGCTCCCGGAGAGCATCCGGGCGAGGCTCCGCTGCCGCTCCTCCCCCTCCTCCAGCAGCTCGACCCGGCCCCAGGTCCTGGCGCCCCGCACCTCCTTGGAGACGTGGAGGTGAACGTCCGCGTGGGCGGCCACCTGGGGCAGGTGGGTGACGCAGAGCACCTGCCGCTCCCGGGCGATCTGCCGCAGCATCTGCCCCACCACCAGGGCGGTGGCCCCGCTGATCCCCGCGTCCACCTCGTCGAAGACCCAGATCCCCACGGGATCGGCGTGGGCGAGGACCCGCTTCAGGGAGAGGAGGACGCGGGAGAGCTCGCCGCCGCTCGCCGCCTTGACCAGCGGGCGCGGCGGCTCGCCGGGGTTGGCGCAGAAGAAGAACTCCGCCTCCTCCGCCCCCCGCGGCCCCACGGCGACGCCGCAGGCGTCGAGGCCGTGCGCCGGCGAGAAGGCCACCTCGAGCGCCGCCGCGCCGAGCCCGAGGCGGGCCAGCTCCTCCCGCACCGCCGCGGCGAAGCGCCCCGCCGCCTCGCGCCGCGCCGCGGAGAGGCGCGCCGCCAGCTCCCGCAGCGCCGCCCCCTGCCGCTCGATCTCCTGGTCGAGCGCCCCGGCGCGCTCCTCGTCGTTGCCGAGGCGGTCCAGCTCCGCGCGCATCTCCTCGCCCCGGGCGATCGCCGCCTCGAGGCTCCCGCCGTGCTTGCGGGCGATGCGGCGCAGCGCCTCGCACCGCTCGTCGATCGCCGCGAGCCGCTCGGGATCGCCGCCGAGCGCCGCCGCGTAGTGGCCCAGGGTCCGCCCCGCCTCCTCCAGCTCCGCGCGTGCCGCGGCGAGGAGCTGCACCGCGGGTGCGAGCCGATCGTCGAGGCGCGCCGCCTCCTCCAGCCGCCGCAGGGCGCCTGCCACCCTGTCCGCGGCGGCACCCTCCCCGCCGTAGACCGCCTGCTCCGCAGCTGCCGCCGCCTCCCGCAGCTTCTCGGTGGCGGCGAGGATCCGGCGCTCCTGGGCGAGCGCCTCGTCCTCCCCCGCCACCGGCGCCACCTCGTCCAGCTCGCGGAGCTGGAACTCGAGCCAGTCCCGCCGCCGCGCCCGCTCCAGCCCCGCCGCCAGCAGCTCATCCCGCTCCCGCAGCAGGGCGGCCAGCCCGCCGTGGCGCTTCTCCAGCTCGAGGCGCAGCGGCTCGATCCCCGCGTAGGCGTCGAGGAGCTCCAGGTGGCGCTCCCGCCGCAGGAGGGAGACGTGCTCGTGCTGCCCGCAGAGATCGACCAGGCCGCGGGTGAGCGAGGCGAGGAGGGAGACGGTGGCGAGGGCGCCGTTGACGTGGACCCGCCCCCTGCCGGTGCGGGTGATGGTGCGCCGCACCAGGAGCTCGTCCCCCGTGGCGGGGAGTCCGAGCGCCGCCGCCCGCTCGGCGAGCCCCTCCCCCACGAAGAGCCCCTCCACCACCGCCTCGTCGCAGCCGGCGCGGATCGCGCCGGGATCGGCCTTGCCCCCGAGGAGCAGCCCCAGGGCATCGACGAGCATCGACTTGCCGGCGCCGGTCTCGCCGGTGAGGACGTTGAGGCCCCGGTCGAAGCGGACCTCGAGCGAGGAGAGGATCGCCAGGGACTCGATTCGGAGCGCAGCCAGCATCGGAAACCTCCGGGAACGCCCGTTCATCTGAACGGATGCTCCACCTCTTAGCAGAGGGGTCCGACATTGGCGAAAAGGGGCTTGTGGATCGCGGCCCTACCGCTCGCCCCAGCGGAGCTTGGCGCGCAGGATCGAGAAGTAGTCGAGGCGCGGGTTGTGGACGAGCAGGACCCGGTCCTCCGAGCGGACCACCTCCACCCGATCCCCCCGCTCCAGCCGGAGCCCCGACTGGCCGTCGAGGGTGAGGTAGACCTCGCCGTTGTCCGAGATGAGGGTGACCTGGATCGCCTTGTCCGGCGGCATGACGATCGGCCGCTGGGTGAGGGTGTGCGGGCAGATCGGCGAGATCACCACCGCCTCCAGCGCCGGGTGGAGGATCGGACCGTCGGCGGAGAGGGAGTAGGCGGTGGAGCCGGTGGGCGTGGCGACGATGATCCCGTCCGCCTTGTAGAGGCTGACCAGCCTGCCGTCGATCGTCACCTCGAGATCGGCGATGCGCGCCAGCGCGCCCTTGCTGATCACCACGTCGTTCAGGACCTGCTGCCGCACCAGCGGCGGCCCGTCGCCGCGGTGGAGCGCCGCCTCGAGCTTCATCCGCTCGCTCACCGAGTAGCGCCCCTCGAGCGCGTCCTCCAGCGTCGGGTACATCTCCGCCACGGGGATCTCGGTCATGAAGCCGAGCGACCCCATGTTGACGCCGAAGATCGGCACCGGCCTGCCTGCCAGCACCGAGGCGGCGTGGATCAGCGTGCCGTCGCCGCCGAGGACCACGAGGAAGTCGATGGTCTCGCGGAGCTTCTCCGGGGGCAGCTTCGTGCCGGGCCAGTCCCCCTCGAGCGTCGCCTCGAGATAGACCTCGCGGCCCCGGGCGGTGAGCCAGCGGCAGAGGTCGCGGGCAGCGTCGAGGGCCGCCTGGTGGCTGAGGCGCGGGACGATCCCCACGCGGTGGTGGCGTTCGGGCATTGTCGCGCGGGAGCCTACCACGCGATATGGATGCGCGCATGAGCAGCGATCAGCGGGATCTCTTCGGCGGGGGTGGCGGCGACGGCGGCGGGAAGCGCCCGCCCCGCGGGAGGGGCGCCGCAGCGCCGGCGCCGCCGGAGCGGGCGCCCCTCGCGGAGCGGATGCGCCCGCGCAGCCTCGACGAGGTGGTGGGCCAGCGCCACCTCCTCGGCCCCGGCCACCTCCTCCGCCGCGCCATCGAGCGGGACGAGGTCCCCTCGATGATCCTCTGGGGCCCGCCGGGCAGCGGCAAGACCACCCTCGCCCGCGTCATCGCCGAGGCGACCCACAGCACCTTCGTCCCCTTCAGCGCGGTGCTCGGCGGCGTGGCCGAGGTGCGGGCGATCATCGCCGAGGCGCAGGCCCGCGCCCGGCGCGGCGAGGGGCGCACCCTCCTCTTCGTCGACGAGATCCACCGCTTCAACAAGGCGCAGCAGGACGCCTTCCTCCCCCACGTGGAGAGCGGCACGGTGACGTTGATCGGCGCCACCACGGAGAACCCCTCCTTCGCCCTCAACTCCGCGCTCCTCTCCCGCGCGCGGGTCTACGTGCTCCAGCCCCTCTCCGAGGACGACCTCCACCAGCTCCTCGAGCGCGCCCTCGCCGACGAGGAGCGGGGGCTCGGCGCGCTGCACCTGGCCCGCGAGCCGGAGGCGCTGCGCCACCTGGCGCAGGCCGCGTTCGGCGACGCGCGCCGCGCCCTCTCCGCCCTCGAGGTGGCAGCCGCCTCCGCCGCGGCGCGGGAGGACCGCACCATCACCCTCGCCGACGCGGAGGAGGCGATCGCGCGCCGCTCGCTCCTCTACGACAAGGCGGGCGAGCAGCACTACGACACGGTCTCCGCCTTCATCAAGTCGATGCGCGGCAGCGATCCCGACGCGGCGATCTACTACGCCTGCCGCATGCTCGAGGCGGGCGAGGATCCCCGCTTCCTCATCCGGCGGATGGTGATCTTCGCCGCGGAGGACATCGGCCTCGCCGATCCCCGCGCGCTCTCCGTCGCCATCGACTGCCAGCAGGCCTTCGAGTTCGTCGGCTGGCCGGAGGGCTACCTGCCGATCGCGATGGCGATCGCCTACCTGGCGGCGGCGCCCAAGTCGAACAGCGCCCTCACCGCCTGGCAGGCGGCGAAGGCGGACGTGCTCGCCCACGGCCCGCTGCCCATCCCGATGCACATCCGCAACGCGCCCACCGGGATGATGAAGAAGCTCGGCTACGGGAAGGGCTACCGCTACCCGCACGACTTCCCCGGCCACCACGTGCCGGAGAGCTACCTGCCGGAGGCGCTGGAGGGGCGGACCTACTACCACCCGTCGGATCAGGGCTGGGAGCGGCAGATCGGCGAGCGGGTGCGCGCGCTCCGCGCGGCGGTCGCGGCGGCGAAGGCGAAGAAGAAGTGACGCGCGTTCTCGCGCCGCGGCTTCAGCCCGGCGCGGGCAGGTGGGAGCAGATCCGGTTCCTGCCGCCCCGCTTCGCCCGGTAGAGCGCCTCGTCGGCGCGGCGGAGCACGTCCTCCGGCGTGCGCGCGCCCTCCGCGGGATAGGAGGCGATCCCCGCGCTGAAGGTGACCTCCAGCGAGGCGTTGGGCGCGCCGAAGCGGCGGTTGGCCATCTCCTCCCGCAGCCGCCGCAGCACGGAGAGCGCGCCGGCGGGGCTCGTCTCCGGGAGGAGGAGGACGAACTCCTCGCCGCCGTAGCGGGCGACGAAGTCGGTCTCGCGCACCTGCTCCCGCAGGAACCAGCCGAACTCCCGCAGCACCTCGTCGCCCACCAGGTGGCCGTACGTGTCGTTGATCTGCTTGAAGAGGTCGAGATCGACCATCGCCACGCTGAGGATGTTGCCGTAGCGCTGGGCCCGCCGGAGCTCCTCGTGGAGCCGGCCCTGCAGCCCGCGCTGGTTGGCCAGGCCGGTGAGGCCGTCGGTGGCGGAGAGGCGCTCGAGCTCGCGCTTCGACCGGGCGATGCGATCGTGCATCGCCTTGATCCGCAGCAACCCCTCCACGCGGGCGAGCAGCTCCTGCTCGTCGAAGGGCCGTCCCACGAAGTCGTCGGCGCCGAGCCGCAGCCCCTCGACCCGGGAGGCGCTGTCGCCCCGCACCGAGGTGAGGAGCACCGGCAGGTAGTCGTCCTCGCCGTTCCGCTGCTTGAGCAGCCGCAGCACGCCCAGCCCGTCGAGGCCCGGCAGGATGACATCGAGGACGACGAGATCGAACGGGGCGGACCGGGCCGCCTTGATCGCGGCGAGGCCGTCCCCCAACGCGACGATCTCGTGCCCCGCCCCCTCGAGGAGCCGCACCAGCTCTTCCTGACTTGCCCGGGTGTCGTCGACGACGAGGATGCGCGCCACCAGGATCCCCCGACCCTTCACTCCACGTTGCAGCGACACCCTAACGCGGGCCGGCGCCACCGCAAAGCGGCGCGTTGCGGAGCCCGCCGCGACCTGCCCGATCGGGGAGGGGACTGCAGCGCATGCACGGCAGGCCACTACACTCGCCGCATGTCGATGCTCGTACCGGGAGCGCTCGCGCTCACCCTGACCACCAGCGCCGGCGGCGGGCTGCCGGCGAAGCTCCGTCGAGGTGCCGCCCCTGCGCTTCGCCGCGGTGCGGGCGCCGCTGGGAGATCCCACGCCCCCGCCTCCCCCGCTCCCCGGCGCGGTCCCCGCCGTGGACGTGGCGCCTCCGCCACCGTCCCCGGTGAGCACGCCGGTCCGCCTCCTTGCCGAGGCGGGCGGCACCGCTGCCCTGGGCTTCGTGGGCGGCCTGGCCGGCGGGTACGCGGGCGCGAGGACCTGCACCTCCGCCAGGCTGTTCGGCTGCATGGGCAACATGGCGATCGGCATGAGCATCGGCGGCGTGCTCGGCGCCGCGGGCGGTGCGACGCTGGCGGGCGACGCAGCGGACGGGGACGGCAACTTCTTCGTCTCGCTGCTGGGCGCGGCGCTCGGCTTCGCCGCGGGCGTCGCCCTGGAGAGCGAGGAGGTGGTGCTGATCGGCACCGCCGCCGGCAGCATCGGCGGCTACGAGCTCAGCCACGCCCTCGCGGATTGAGGCGCAGGCCGATCGGCACGGCGCGCCCTCGCGCCCCGATCAACGCGCCGCCGCGAGGATCTCCGCCGCCACATGCGGCGCCGCGGCGACGCAGTCGTTGAAGCCGATCCCGCGCCAGGCGTTGCCGGCGAGGCGCAGGCCGGGGAGGCGCTCGATCCGCCCGAAGGCCTCCGCGCGCAGCGCCTCGTAGCCCACGTCGTACTGGGGGATCGCCCGCTCCCAGCGGATCACCTCGGTGAGGCTGGGCGGCCCGCTCGCGCCGACGATCCGCCCCAGATCCTCGCGGGCGATCGCGGCGAGCTCCTCCTCGGAGAGGAGCGGCAGCTCCGGCCGGACCGCGCCGCCGATCATCACCGTGAAGAGCGCCTGCCCCGCCGGCGCGCGCCAGGGAAAGAAGGTGGAGATGAACATCGCCCCGAGGATCCGCAGCCCCTCGTGCGGCGGGGCGAGGAAGCCGAAACCGTCGAGCGGGTGGGCGATCCGCTCCCGCGGCCAGGCGAGGTGGACCACCGCCATCGGCGCGTAGGCGATCCTCCCGGCGAGGTCGGCGACCGCGGGATCGAGCGGCCCCACCAGCCGGGCGGCGGCGTCGGCGGGGACGGCGAGCACCACCGCGTCCGCCTCCAGCTCCGCCGCGGCCCCCTGCTCCACCACGTGGAGGCGCCACCGCTCCCCGGCGCGCTCGAGCCGCTCCACCCGCGCCGAGGTGCGGACCGCGCCGCCGAGCCGCTCCGCCAGCCGCTCCACGTAGGTGCCCAGGCCGCCCTCCACCGAGGTGAGGACGCCGCTCGGTCCCGCGGGGCCGCCGGGCCTGCCCGCGGGGCCGAGTTCCTTCCGCCGCTGCTTCTGCAGCCGCACCATGGCGAGGACGAGCGAGCGGTGCTCCGCCTCGAGCTGCGCCATGCGCGGAAAGCAGCTCTGCAGGGAGAGCCGCTCCACGTCGCCGCCGTAGATGCCGAGCACCATCGCGCCGAGGAGGTCGCGGGTGGCGCGGGCGCCCAGGTGGCGCCTGCCGAACTGGGCGATCGACTCGTCGACCCCGGGCCTCTTGCGCGGCGTGAAGATCTCGCCGGCGAGGCGCAGCTTCGCCGTCCACGGGAGGATGTCGGAGGCGAGGAAGGCGGGCGGCGTGGTGGGCACCTCGCGGAGCGCGCCGCGCAGGTGGAGCCAGCGCCGCCCCGCCTCGCGTCCCGCGGGGCGGAGCTGCTCGCGCAGGCCGATCCGCTCGGCCAGCTCGATCGTCTTCGGCTCCTTGTCGAGGAAGCCGGTCGGCCCCGTCTCGAGGGTGAAGCCCTCGCGGCGGATCGACGCCACCTTGCCGCCGGCGCGCGGGGCCGACTCGAGCACGATCGGCTCCGCGCCGCGCGCCGCCAGGGCCTCCGCGAGGGCGAGCCCCGAGATCCCCCCGCCGACGATCGCCACGCGCATCTTCCCTCAGCTCCTCTTGCCCAGACGGTGCACCTCGGAGACCAGGTGCCTGGCCGCCTCGGGATCGGTGGGCGGGGTGATCCCGTGGCCGAGGTTGAAGATGTGGCCGGGCCGCCCCGCGTTGCGGCGGAGGATGTCCTCGACGCGCCGGGTGATCTCCTCCTTCGGGAGGAAGAGGGCGGTGGGATCGAGGTTGCCCTGCACCGCCACGTCGTCGCCGAGGATCGCCCGCGCCTCGTCGAGGTGGATCCGCCAGTCGAGGCCGATCACGTCGGCCCCGGTCTTCTTCATCTGCCGAAGGAGCGTGCTCATTCCCGTGCCGAAGAAGATCACCGGCACGTCGGCCTTCTGCTGCTTCACCCGCTCCACGATCCGCCGCACGTAGGGGAGCGTCCAGACCTCGAAGTCGTCGGGGCCGAGTTCGCCGCCCCACGAGTCGAAGATCTGGATCGCCGCGCAGCCCGCCTCCACCTGGGCGGCGGCGTAGTTCGCCACCGCGTCGGCGATCTTGCCGAAGAGGCGGTGCGCCACCGCCGGCTCCTGGCGCATCATCCGCTTGACGCCGAGCCAGTTCTTGGAGCCGCCTCCCTCCACCATGTAGGCGGCGAGGGTGAAGGGCGCGCCGACGAAGCCGATGAGGGGCACGCGGCGATCGAGGGCCTTCACCGTCTGGCGGATCGCCTCGAGGGTGAACGGGGTGCGATCGGCGGGATCGAAGACGTCGAGCCGCTCCACGTCGGCGGCGGTGCGCACCGGCTGCGGCAGGACCGGCCCCTCGTGCTCGTGGAACTCGAGGGGAACGCCCATCGCCTCCACGGGGATGAGGATGTCCGAGAAGAGGATCGCCGCGTCGACGCCGAGGATGTCGACGGGCTGGACGGTCACCTCCGCCGCGAGCTCCGGCGTCTTGCAGAGGCCGAGGAAGGTGGTCCTGCCCCGCACCGCCCTGTACTCGGGCAGGTAGCGTCCCGCCTGGCGCATGATCCAGATGGGCGTGGTGTCGACGGGCTCGCGCCGCGCGGCGCGGAGGAAGCGATCGTTCACGAAGTCCATGCCGTCGCACGTACGCTGCGCCCTCCGCCCCGTCAAGGCTCGCGGGATGTGGTTGGAAGACCGACCGACCGGAGGTGCGCGGCGCGTTCTTGCGGAAGCAGGCCGGGGCCCTATCGGCCGGGTGCCACGCAGGCCCTGGAGGTCACGCCATGACGCCGCTTCTCGCCTTGCTCGCCGCCGCAACGCCCCCGCCCACGCCCGCAGCCCCCGCGGCGGAGCCGCCGCCGATCGAAGTCCACGGCGAGGTCCGCGTCCGGGGCGAGGGGATGAACGAGCTCGACTTCGACGAGTCGACCATCACCACCGGAACGCCCGCCTGGCAGGACGGCGAGCGCCTCCTGCTCCGCACCCGGATCGGGCTCGAGGCCCGGCCCGGCGATCACGTGCGGCTCTTCGCCCAGCTCCAGGATGCGCGCACCTTCGGCCAGGAGGCATCCACCGCCGCCAACGCCAACGCCATCGCCCTGCGCCAGGGCTGGGCGGAGGTGCACGACGTGGGTGGCGTCCCCTTCGCCCTGCGCATCGGCCGCATGGAGCTCTCCTACGGCGACCAGCGCCTCGTGGGCGCCTTCGGCTGGGACAACGTGGGGCGCGCCTTCGACGGCGTCCTCGCCAGGAGCCGCCTCGGCGACTTCGCGGTGGACGCCTTCTACACCCGGCTCCACGCCGATCCGTGGAACGACTTCGCCCGCAGCCCCGGCGACGACTTCGCCGGCCTCTACGGCAGGTGGAGCCCGTCTGCGGCGCTCCAGCTCGACGCGTACGTCTTCGCGCTCTACGACCGCGGCGGCCGCGTCGACAGCGACGGCGACGGCGTGCCCGACACCGATCGCCTGCCCGACGGCGAGGATCTGCAGATCTACACCCCCGGCCTGCGGGTCGACGCCCTGCCGGCCCGCGGGCTCCACCTCAACGGCGAATTCGCGTGGCAGACCGGCAACCGGGGCAGCCTCGACGTGGCCGCCTGGGCGTTCCACGCAGGCGCGGACTACACCTTCGCCGTGCCCCTCGCCCCGAAGATCCGCGCGGGCTACGACGCAGCGTCGGGCGACGGGGACGCAGACGACGGGACGTGGGGGACGTTCGAGAACCTCTTCCCCACCAACCACGACAAGTACGGCCTGATGGATCTCGCCGCGTGGAAGAACCTGAGCGACGTCTGGTTCGGCGCGGGCTTCCTGCCCTTCGAGACGGTGGCGATCGATGCCACGGTCCACCTCCTCGGCAGGCTCGACGACGGCGACACCTTCTACCGGGCGAGCGGCGCCGCGCTGCGCGACCGCGCCCTCGCGGTGCGGAGCGACGCGAAGGACGTCGGCACCGAGATCGACCTGACCCTGGACTGGAAGGTGACGAAGCACTTCGCCGCGCTGATCGGCTACTCGCACCTCGTCGCCGGCGGCTTCCTCGACGACACCGCGGCGGGCGGGACGTCGCCCGACCCGAGCTTCGCCTACCTGCAGCTCACCGGCTCGTTCTGAACCCAGTCGCGCCCGGGCTGGTAGAACGCGAGCGCCCGCTCCTCGGGCGATCCGGGGAGCGGGTGGTGATCGTAGTGCCAGCTCGCCAGCGGCGGCAGCGACATCAGGATCGACTCGATCCGCCCGTTGGAGCGCAGGCCGAAGATCGTCCCGCGGTCGTAGACCAGGTTGAACTCCACGTAGCGGCCGCGCCGCACCAGCTGCCACGCCCGCTCCCGTTCGTTCCACGGCAGGTTGGCGCGCCTCTCGGCGATGGGCAGGTAGGCGGGGAGGAACGCGTCACCCGCGCTGCGCAGGAAGGCGAAGTTCTCCTCGGTCGCCTCGAGCTCGTCGAAGAAGATCCCGCCCACGCCGCGCATCTCCCCGCGGTGCGGCAGGTAGAAGTACTCGTCGCACCACTTCTTGAACCGCGGGTAGTAGGCGGGATCGTGGGCGTCGCACGCTGCCTTGAGCGTGCGGTGGAAGTGCTGGACGTCCGCCTCGACGGGAAAGTACGGGGTGAGGTCGGCGCCGCCCCCGAGCCAGGCGCCCTCCCCCCGGGCCATGAGGCGGAAGTTGGCGTGGACGGTGGGGACGTGGGGGTTGCGGGGGTGGAGCACCAGCGAGACGCCGGTGGCATAGAAGGTGTCGCCGCTCCCCTTGAGCTGGGAGGCGAGCTTCTCCGGGATCTCGCCGTAGACCTCGCTGGTGTTGACGCCGGCCTTCTCGAAGACGCCGCCGTCCTCCAGCACGCGGGTGATCCCGCCGCCGCCGCCCTCCCGCTCCCAGCGGTCCTCCCGGAAGCGGGCGGCGCCGTCGAGCGCCTCGAGGCTCTCGCAGATCCGATCCTGAAGCTCGCGGACGTAGGCCGCCACCCTCTCGCGCATCGCTGCCGTTGCCATGGGGTGAATCGTTACCACGGCCGGCGGGCGATGCCCTGCACAATCTTCGCGGCTCGGCGCTCAGGCCTTCGGCTTGGCGTCGGTGCCGGCGCCCTCGTCGTCCGCGCCGGCGATCCCCTTCTTGAAGTTCCGCAGGCCCTCGCCCAGCGCCTTGCCGAGCATCGGCAGGCGGGTGGCGCCGAAGAGGAGAAGGATCACGGCGAAGATGATCAGGAGCTCACTGCCACGCATGCCGAACATGTGGACCTCACTTCACGGCGTACCGGGATGCCTGTCTACCGTCTAACCGCCTCGAGGTGCAATCTGCTTCCCGGGCGCAGCGCCGCACAGGCGCCCTGCACTGGGTGGGTTCCGACCCGGGCGCATGCTCCCTAGCTTCCTCCCCGAGCGACGGGGCGTCGCTCCCGTTCGGGAGGAAGAGATGAAGAGAAGCGCCAGGAAGGGCATCGCCACGCTGGCGGTCGCCAGGAAGCTGCGGGAACTCGCCGACTACGACATGGACGATGCCCTCGATCTGGTCGGCCTGCGCAGGAGGCGGAGCGCCACCGCCCGCTTCTTCAGCGCCCTCGGCCTCGTCCTCGGCGGCGTGGCGGTGGGCACGGTGGTGGGGATGATGCTCGCCCCCCGCGCCGGGCGCGACATGCGGCAGGGGCCGCACGCCATGCCGGGGACCAGCCGCTCCGGGGCGAGGGGCGGCTACGGCGCGACCGCCGACGCGGGCACCCAGAGCTCGTCCAGCTTCTCCTGAACCGCGGCTTCAACGCGCGGCGGACCGCCCCGTAGCGTCGAGGAGCGGCGCCAGGTCGAACCGCCGCCCCCCGGTGGGCGGGACCCACAGGTCGCCGCGATCGCGCACCCGCGCCGGCACGTTGAACATGGTGAAGTCGGCGGTCTCCACCCCCGCCTCCACCTCGCTCCATTCCAGCGGGGTGGAGACGGTCGCCTCCTTCCGCGGCCGCACGGAGTAGGCGCTGGCCAGCGTGCTCCCCCAGCGGTTCTGGTTGTAGTCGACGAGGACCCGCCCGCGGGGCCGCGCCGCCACCTCGTAGACCGCGGTGGCGATCTTCGGCCAGCGGCGCTCGACCTCCAGCGCGAAGGCCTTGGCGAAGGTCCACACCTGCTTCTGGGTGGGGCCGCGCACGATCGGCACGTAGAGGTGCATCCCCTTCGAGCCGCTGGTCTTCGGGTAGACGGGCATCCCCAGGGCCTCGAGGAGCTCCCGCACCCGCAGGGCGACCTCGCGCACGGTGGCGAAGGTGGCGCCCGGCACCGGATCGAGGTCGAAGTGGAGGAAGTCCGGCCGGTCGAGGTCGTCGCAGCGGCTGTACCAGGGGTTGAGGTCGATGCAGCCCAGGTTGATCACCCAGAGGAGCGCGGGCAGGTCCTGGATGAGCGGGAAGTCGATCACGTTCCCCGAGCGGTGGACCACCCGGCAGGTCTCCACCCAGCCGGGCGCGTGGGCGGGGGTGCGCTTCATGAAGAAGAAGGAGCCGCTCCACCCGTCGGGATAGCGCTTCATCACCATCGGGCGGTCGCGCAGGTGGGGCAGGAGCACCTCCGCCATCTCCTCGTAGTAGCGGAGGAGATCGCCCTTGGTGATCCCCAGCTCGGGCCAGAACGGCTTGTCGAGGTGGGTGAGGTCGACCGCCTTTCCGTCGATCTCGATCGTCACGTCGCCTTCCGGGGGAATGAGCGAAGCCATCCCCGTTCATGGTGATGACGGCGGCGCCCGGCGGCTACGAGAGGCGGGGGAGGCGGACGCCCTGCTCCAGCGCGGGGCGGAAGAGATCGCCCACCTCGGCGAGGCGCGCGGGCATGGTGCGGACGGTGAAGCGGAGCGGATCGAGGGCGTCGTCCACCTCGCTCCAGCGCAGCGGCGCGGAGACCGGCGCGCCGTCCACGCCCCGCGGCGAGTAGGGGGCGACGATGGTCTTGCCGAAGCCGTTCTGCAGGCAGTCGAGGTAGAGGCGGCGCTTCCGCTCCGCCTTGCTCCGCTCCAGCGTCACCGAGGGGAGCACCTGCGCCACCGCGCGCCCCACCGCCAGCGCGAAGGAGAGCGCGTCCTCGTGGGTGTGGCCCGCGGCGAGCGGCACCAGCACGTGGAGACCGCGCTTGCCCGAGGTCTTGGGGACGCTGGGGAGCGAGAGCGCCTCCAGCAGGGTGTGGATGGCGCGGGCCACCTCCACCGCCTGGGCGATCCCCTCCCCCTCCGCCGGATCGAGGTCGAAGACCACCCAGTCCGGCTGGGAGAGGTGGGGCGCCCGCGACGACCACATGTGGAGGGTGAGCACGTTGAACTGCGCCAGCCACCGCAGCGCCGCCGGCGAGTCGGCGACCAGGTGGCGCACCTTCCCGCGCTCGCTGCGGGTGGGCGTCTCCACCAGCGTCATCCAATCCCGCGCCTCGTCGCCGATGTTCTGGTGGAACCAGCTCGGCTCGTCGATCCCCTTCGGCCAGTGCTCCAGCGCCAGCGGCCTGTCGGCGAGGGCGCGGAGCAGCGGTTCCGCCATCTGCTCGAAGTAGGCGGCGAGATCGCGCTTGGTGATCCCGTCCCGCGGCCAGAGGAGCTTGTCGGGGTTGGTGAGCTCCACCTCCGGCGCGGGCGCCTTCGCCTTCCGCGCCCGCTCCCTCGGCGGGAGCGCTTCGCGGACGCACGCCTCGGGCCGCTTGTCGTCGCGCAGACCGAGGAAGACCGGGTGGCGGAGCCTGCCGTCGTCGGTCCACTCGGTGAAGCGCACCTGGGCGACGAGCGCGGGCTCGACCCAGTGGTACGCCCGGCTGCGCGGCGCGCCGCGCGCGGTGGGCGAGCGCACCTCCCGCGGGGCGAGGGCGCGGTAGAGCTGCGCCCGCTGGCGGGCGGTGAAGCCGGTGCCGACCTTGCCGGCGTACACGAAGCCTTCGCCGTCGTGGACCGCGAGGAGCAGCGATCCCACCGCATCACCGCCGGTGGAGGTCCGCGTGAAGCCGACCACCGCCGCCTCCTGGGTGGCCTGGACCTTCACCTTCTTCCAGTTCGGCGAGCGGCGGTTCTCGTACCGGGAGCCGCGCCGCTTGGAGATGATCCCCTCGAAGCCGCGGTCCGCCGCCTCCTGCAACGCGGCGGGGCCTTCCCTGTCGAGCACCTCGGTGAGGCGCAGGCAGGCGGGGACGTTGGAGAGGAGGCTGACGAGGAGATCGCGCCGCTCCTCCAGCGGGCGGCTGCGCAGGTCCTCGCCGTCCAGCCGGAGGAGATCGAAGGCGAAGAGGATCGCCCGATCGTCGTGGCCCTGCTGCAGCAGCTCGAAGCGGGGCGCGCCGTCCGCGTCGAGGACGGCGATCTCCCCGTCGATCACCGCGTCGCCCACCACGATCTGCGCGAGCGCCCGGGCGATGTGGGGGAAGCGGCCGGCGAGGTCGAGGCGGTTGCGGCTCCAGATCGCCACCCGCCCGTTGGCCAGGGCGCAGAGGGCGCGGAAGCCGTCGTACTTGAGCTCGTGGGTCCAGTGGCGATCCGGCGTGGGGACCTTCTCCGCGGGCTGGGCGAGCATGGGGGGGAAGACGCCCTCGAGCAGGGTCTCCGGCGGCGGCCTGCGCACGGCGAGCGTCGTCTTCCGTTCCGGTCCGCGGGTGACGCGCCTGCCGCTCACCACCGACTCCGGCCGCTCGACGACCACGTCGTAGGCGGGATCGGCCGCCTCGTCCTTCGCCTTGAAGAGGAGCCACTGCTCCTTGTCGCCGCCATCGGCGCTGCCGGTGCGGACCAGGTGCCAGGCGCCGCGCAGCTTCTCGCCGTGGAGCTCGATGTCGAGGTGGCCCTTCCGCAGCTGCGCTTCCGCCTCGCCCGGCGGGATCGTCTGCCAGGTGCCGCGATCCCAGAGGAGCGAGTCGCCGGCGCCGTACTCGCCCTCCGGGATGCGCCCCTCGAAGTCCGCGTACTCGAGCGGATGGTCCTCCGTCCGGATGGCGAGGCGGCGGGTGGCGGGATCGAAGCTCGGGCCCCGGGGCACCGACCAGGAGGCGAGCGCCCCGCCGATCTCGAGGCGGAGGTCGTAGTGGAGGCGGGTGGCGTCGTGCTTGTGGACCACGAAGCGCGGCTGGTTCGCGGGCGCTGCCGCGCCGGGCGCAGGCTCGGGGGTGACGCGGAAGTCGCGCTTCGCCTCGTAGGCGGGGAGCGTGCGGCTGCGGCCGCTGGTCGGCTGGCGCGCGCGGATCGTGCCGCTGCCCGACTTGCTGGTCGCTCGCCCGCTCGTGCCGCTCGTGGGGGCCGACGGGCCGGGTCGCCGTGCCATCGCCTCAACCTTGGGCGGCGATCCGGGTGCTGCAACGCGGGGAGATGCAAACGGCCCCCGGGGACCGGCAGGTCCGTCCGGGGGCCGTCCGTGGAACGGCGGAGCCGTCGGTGGATCAGTCGAAGACCATGAGGTCGTCGATGTAGACGCCAGGCGCCACGACGACGTCGTCACTCCAGAGCTCGAAGCTGAGGATCACCTGCTGACCGGCGTACGGCGAGAGGTCGACCGAGTAGGTGGCCCACGACGTCTGCGGACCGCCCCACATCCACTGGCCGCCCGCCATGTCGAAGAAGTCCGGCGTGACGGTCGTGGGCACCGAGAAGGTCAGTCCGCCGTCGGTGCTCACCTTCACGTTCCAGCCGTCGAAGATCCAGAAGCCGAACCAGGGATCGAAGAAGTACTCGGTCTCGTACCAGGTGCGGAAGGTGAGCACCGGGTTGACGGCGGAGGTGAGGTCGATGACCGGCGAGCGAGCGGCGACCATGCCCCAGAGAGCGTTCAACGAGTAGTCGCCCGCGAGGTTGGTGGCGAGGACGGCGCTGCCCTGCCAGGCGGCGTTCGGGCCGCTGGTGGGCGTGCCGCACGCCCAGTCCCCGGTGAGCGTCCAGCCGGTGCAATCCTCGAACCCCGTCCAGTAGAGCGCCTCGAAGACGTCGAAGGTGATGGTGCGCTCCGTCACGTTCCAGGCGACCGTCGGCTCCGCCGCCCGGACGGTGACGCTCACCGGTCCCGCCGCGGTGGGCGTTCCGGAGAGCACCCCGGTGACCGGGTCGATCGAAAGCCAGCCATGACCGGTCCCGCCGACGATGCTCCACTGGACGTTGACCCCGCCCACCGCATCGAGGTCGAGGGAGAACGGATTGCCCACCGTGGGGGCGGTCACGGCGGGGACGACGATGGAGATCGGCACCGTGGAGCCTTCGACCAGCGCGAAGTCGTCGATGTAGACACCGGCCTGCACCACGAGGTCGTCGCTGGACATGTCGAACCGCAGGACGATCTGCTCGCCCTGCCAGGCGCTCAGGTCGACGGTGAAATCCATCCACCCGCCGCTCGATCCACCCCAGGCCGGCTGGCCGTCGGTGGTCACGTTGTAGGCAGGAGCGACCGTGTCGACCCGGGTGAAGGTGGAGCCGCCGTCGTTGCTCACCTTGACGTTCCAGCCGTCGTAACCGTCGCCTTCGACCTGCATCCAGACCTTGAAGGTCGCCACCGGGGCAGCGAGCCCGGCGAGGTCGATGGCCTTGTCCGCGACCGACGAACCCCAGGTCTGGTCGTACGAGTACGAACCGGCGAGGTTGGTGGCGAGGACGTTCATTCCGCTCAGCGCGGCGGAGGGGCCGCTGGTGGGCTCACCGCAGGCCCAGTCGCCGGTGAGCGTCCAGCCGGTGCAGAACTCGAAGTCGTCGAGGAGCGCGGGCGTCGGCACGACGTAGAACTGGTAGGTCCGCTCCGCCTGGTTCCAGGGCAGGTTCGAGGCGGCGGCGCGGACCGTTACGCTCACCGGGCCGATGTTGGCGGCGGTCGGCGTCCCGCTCAGCGTGCCGAAGGCGGGATCGATGGTGATCCAGTCGTGGTTGGTCCCGCCGACCACGCTCCACTGGTAGATTCCGATCCCCCCCGTCGCCTGCGGGGTGAAGAAGAGGGTTTCACCCATCCAGACGTCGCCCGGCCCCTCCGCCTGCAGAGCCACCGGCGCCGCCTCCACCTCGCCGACGTAGACGTCGTCGATGAAGACACCGCCGTACTGGTACGTTTCGTCGGAGTCGAAGTCGAAGCGGAGGATCACCGTCGCGTAGGCCCACGGGGTGAGGTCCGCGGTGATCGTCACCCAGCCCCCGGAGGTCCCACCCCACACGGGCTCGCCGTCGCCCCCCTCGGACGTGAACTGGTACGAGGGGCTGACGGAATCGACGCGGGTGAAGGTCGTGCCGCCGTCGGTGCTGATCTTCAGGTTGAAGCCGTCCCAGTTCTCCTCGGTGTCGTACCACGCACGGAAGACGAGCTGCGGCTGCAGCAGGTCGAGCGTCACCGCCGGCAGGTCGACCGCGGCGATGCCGAAGTCGCGGCTGGGGGCGTAGTTGCCGGTCAGGTTGGTGGCGAGGCACTCCGTGCCGGAGTAGGCGCCGTAGGGACCGGTGGCGGGCGTGCCGCACTTCCAGGTGGGCGGGTTGGTCCCGTCGCTCTGGAGGGTCCAACCGCCGTTGCAGCCGCTGAAGTCCTCGTCGAGGCGAACCAGGCAGGTGGCGGACTCGTAGCAGGTGCCCGCCAGGCAGACGCCATCGGTCCCGCAGCGGGGGGAGGCATTGCAGCTCGTCCCATCGGCGACCGGCGTCGCGTCGCAGAAGCCCGCCGCGTTGCAGGTACCGGTGGCGCACGCGGTGCCGCAGCTGGTGCCCACCGGAAGCGGTTCCGCCCTACAGGCGCCGTCGGCGGGGTCGCAGACGCCGACGCTGCAGGCGGAGTCGTGGCTCGAGCAATTCTTCGGCTCGCCCACGCAGGCACCCGCGTCGCAGACGCCGTTCACCTCGCACAGGTCGTCCGGGGTGCAGGTGGCGCCGTCGTTGCCCGGCACCTCATCGCACGTCTGCGTCGCCTCGTCGCAGGTGATCACCGTGCACGCGGAGGCGTCCATCCCGCAGGTGTTGGGCGTGCCGGTGCAGACGCCCGCCTGGCAGGTATCACCGACGGTGCAGAAGAGACCGTCGTCGCA
>Ga0182742_1000391_pt1 | contig 71615 bp, 72 predicted proteins | sample eDN5th37CBELigMG_FD_128880 | JGI IMG/M metagenome (GOLD analysis project Ga0182742, IMG submission 128880) | Enriched Miracle-Growth compost microbial communities from Emeryville, California, USA - eDNA 5th pass 37_C BE-Lig MG (version 2)... ...
CAAACAAGAAACTAAAGGGATATATGATGTTAGTTTCTATCTTATTGGTGGTTGGCGGGATTTCCTTTATTCTTGTCTGGTGGTCATATCAAACACATATCTTATTAGGTATAGCAATTGAAAGTTTTATGATTGCAACGACTATTGCACAAAAGAGCTTAAAGGAAGCAGCATTATCTGTTTATAGACCATTAGATAGATACAATCTCCAAGAAGCCCGCATTAAGCTTTCGTATATCGTTGGTCGTGACACAAACCATCTTGATGAAGCTGAAATTACCAGGGCCACCGTTGAAACCGTTGCTGAAAATACAAGTGATGGCATTACCGCTCCTTTATTTTGGGCTTTGATAGGTGGAGCGCCATTCGCGTTGTTGTATAGGGCAATTAATACTTGCGATTCTATGGTTGGTTATAAAAATGAAAGATATCATGAGTTTGGATGGGCATCAGCCAGATTAGACGATGTCGTAAATTGGATTCCTAGTCGCCTTACCAGCTTCTGTATGGTGCTAACAAATCGTCCAGTGTTGCTGACATTTTCGGAAGCATGGAAAATCGTCTTGCGAGATGCAAGAAAGCATCCAAGTCCAAACAGCGGTTGGGGAGAAGCAGCTGTTGCAGCTATTCTTGGAGTCCAGCTTGGTGGGACAAATTATTATAAAGGTATCGTGTCAAACCGTGCAAGAATGGGCGAACCTATACTTCCATTAGGAAAAGAACATATCATAAAGACGAATAGAATTTTGACGAAAACAATTCCAGTTTTTTTACTAATGTTATGGTTGGGAGGGCTATTCATTGAACTGGCCAAAACATGGAGCTAATCCAAAATATCTTTTTAATGCTTTAGAGGAGCCGTTCCCAGATAAAACAATTGACTTTAGTGCAAATATTAATCCTCTTGGACCGCTACCAGTTATAAAAAAGAATTGGCAAAGTTTATTTGAGGAAATTAGCGTTTACCCGGACCCCGCAGGTTTGAACCTGAAGCAAAAACTTTCAAATGAAACCGGTTTGGATACGCAGGAGATCCTACTTGGGAATGGTGGTGCAGAAATCATCTCCCTCGTTGGTAGATTCTTAGCCGATAAGCGAGTGTTAATTGTACAACCTGCATTTTCAGAATATGAACAGGCATGTAAAGCGAATAATTGTAACATTGATTACCACCAAGTAATAGCAGGTAGCTGGGACTTGAACATCGAAGTGCTTGAAAAAAAACTTAAAAATACAGATGCCGTTTTCTTCTGTAATCCTAATAATCCAACTGGGTTGTATTATCCGAATGCTGTTGTTAAAGAATTACTTTTGGCATGTAAGAAACAGAACTGTTTACTGATAATAGATGAGGCATTTTATGATTTTGTTTATTACTATGAATCTATTACAAAATACATATTAGAGTTTCCAAACTTATTGATTATACGTTCAATGACGAAGATGTTTGCCATACCTGGTTTAAGACTAGGGTATGTACTAGGTGATTCAAAGATAATCAAATGCTTAGCTAGATTTCAGCCTGAGTGGAGTGTTAATGCCATAGCATTGAAAGTAGGGGAATGGTGTCTTGATAGTGAGAATTACCGAAAAGAAACATTGCATCTGATTATGTCTGAAAAAAAGCGTTTGTTTGCGTTTTTTCATCATCTACAATTCAAAGTTTCACCATCAGAAACAAATTTCTATTTAGTAAAAGATCCCACTTTGGATAATCAATTTCCTATGTTTCAATTTCTCATTAAAAGAGGGATCATCCCGAGACATACGATGAATTTTCCAGGGCTGGAGGGAAAATGGTTACGTTTTGCTGTTAAATCACCGTCTGAAAATAATCAACTAATGGAGGCGATTCAACAGTGGAAGAGCGACTGTCACTTATATTTGTAAGTGGAGGTGTCCGCAGTGGAAAAAGTAGCTTTGCCGAAGAACTTGCTATTAAAATCGCAAGGCAATATGACGCCCACAACTCTAGTCAGTCAGATTGTATCTTACATTATATTGCAGCTGGACAAGCATCAGATGAGGAAATGAAAGCTAGAATTGCTCACCATCAACGAAACCGAAACGAAAGTAAAGTCAATTGGAAGACGTGGGAACAGCCTATTGGGTTAAAGAGGCTAGAGGATGTATTTGATATAACTGATGTGGTCTTATTGGATTGTTTAACAACGTTATTAAACAATGAATTTTTTCGGGAGGGGGAGAAATGGAGAAATCCTAGTTTTCAAGCACAATTAATGGAAGACATTATAGAGGGAATTGAAATGATCGTGAGTTCCTGTCAAACTCTGATTATCGTTAGTAATGAAGTTTTTTATGAACCTTACTCGGATAATGAGCTAACAATGATTTATAAAAAAATGCTAGGGAAACTACATCAAAAACTGGTGAGGATGGCGAATAGGGCTTATCTTGTTGAAGTAGGAATTCCGATATTAATGAAAGGGGATCACTGAATTCGTCAGGCAATTTACTCATGCGGGAATATATAGACAAAAGAAATAAACGATTATTGGAGAATGCTGAAAATGAAATGGTTGAAAGGGTTATTGATAAATTTCCAATTTTTCACAAGTGTTCCTATTCCGCTAACACTACCAATGGATAATCTCCATTTAGAAAAAGCGATTAAAACATTCCCTATATTAGGCTTAATACAAGGAGGAATCTACTCTAGTCTGTTGTATTTCCTCGTTGAATGGACACCTTTTTCATCCTTAACAGCGGCACTTGTTGTCTGGGTAGCAGGAATTGTTGTAACAGGAGGCATTCATCTTGACGGCTGGATGGATGCAAGCGATGCTTATTTTTCCTATCGTGATCAGGAAAAACGGTTAGAAATTATGGCTGACCCTAGGTCTGGGGCGTTTTCGGTTCTATCTGTTATTGTCCTCTTAAGTACAAAGTTTTTCTTTATATATGAAATTACGCTTAAGAATGATTTATCAACCTACCTATTAATTCTACTTATCCCATTTTTTGGTAAAATGATTATGGGAGTGTTGCTTTTAAAAGGACAATCAGCAAAGAACGAGGGCCTTGGGGTTCTGTTTAAACAGGCAGCTACAAGTAGGACACTTTGGATTTATCCCCTGTTTTCTATCCTCATTATCGGAGGATTGGTCTGGATTGTACCTAGTTTGATTATAGGTGCCGTCATATTATTGGTTGCTTCACTGTTGATGCTATTATTCATTTTAAACAAAACAAACAGATGGTTTGGGGGTATCACAGGGGATGTCCTTGGAGCCGGTGTAGAAGGGACAGAATGGTTGTTATGGATGATGTTATGGTTATTACATTATTTCGTCATGGGTTAACAGAAGAAAATAAACGACAAGCGTATTTAGGGTGGAACGATTCTCCACTTTTGCCTGAAGAGGAAGAAAAATTAACTAGGTTTCACTTAACAGACCGTCTCGTCTTTTCAAGTGATTTAGGAAGGTGTTTAACGACAGCAAAGAGTTTATTTCCTAGTGGTTACCCTGAAAAAGTTACTGAGTTTCGCGAACTTCATTTTGGTGTGTGGCAAGGGAAAACGTTTGAAGATTTATCTGGGGACCCACAATATGAACAATGGTTGCAAGATTTTTGTTCGGTAACACCGCCGGAAGGGGAATCTTATAAAGAATTTGCTAAACGTGTAGATTGTGGCTGGCAAAAGGTAAGAGGATCCCTCCACGTTCACCAACAAAATCGAGCTACAATTATTACACATGGCGGTGTAATCAAGTATTTGTTATCACAATTTGCACCGGAAGAAAAAGCGTTTTGGGATTGGAAAGTACCTCACGGCAATGGTTTTGAATTGATATGGCAGAAAGATGGATGGAAGAGGGGAGAGAGATGCATTTTGTTACAGGAGGTGCCTTTAATGGCAAATCTCAATGGGTAAAAGAATATTATAAATTAAATGAAACACCACATCAGTGGATTTCCGTTTATGGTGGAGAGCTTCCTAACCTATGGACGGAAAAAGAAGCAATCTACCAACAGCCTTTCATGGTTTTTGATGGAATTGAATCGGTGTTTAAAGTGTGGGTTCAAAAGTATGATGTTTCTGACATTCGAGATATGTGGCGGAGTTTTATTGATAGCTGGAATGAATGGGAACAAAACGATCCACAACGAAACGTAGTCATAATTGGAACCGATTTTTCAAAGGGGATTGTTCCACTTCAAGCCTTAGATCGCAAATGGCGAGATGTGACCGGATGGGCCTATCAAGATATTGTATCTGTCGCAGAGCGAGTTGAGATTGTGTGGTACGGGATTGCTCGTCAAATCAAATAAATAATTTTTCATTTATATAGTGATTCTATATTTAATAATGGAGGGTGAGGAGAAATGAAATTATATACGCGAACAGGTGATAAAGGAAAAACAAGTTTAATTGGAGGCAGAGTAGATAAGGATGATATTCGAGTTGAGGCTTACGGTACAATAGATGAGGTAAATTGTTTTGTTGGGCAGGCTGTCACACAACTTGATGGAAGCATCTTTCAAGATATCTTGACGGACCTAGAAAAAATCCAACATGAACTTTTTGATTGCGGTGGCGATTTAGCAAACGTTTCTAATAACCCTCCGCTAAAGCTAACGAAAGATGCTGTCAGTTATCTCGAAAAACGAATTGACGACATGATAGAGGAGGCTCCTGAGCTTGAGCGATTTATTTTACCTGGAGGCACTCCGCCAGCTGCTTCAATTCATATCGCACGAACAGTAACTAGAAGAGCTGAAAGGCTAGTTGTCTCTTTATTGAAAGTAGACGAAAATATTCCAGAGACAGCATTGCAATTTCTAAATCGATTGTCTGATTATTTCTTTGCACTTGCGAGAGTGATAAATTTCCGATTAAATCAAAAGGATGTAGAATACATCAGAAGCGCAAATGTTTTTCGTGGTGGGAAGAGGAAAGAGGAGACAAAAGGTGAGTAAAAAGATAACTTTACTTGCATTATTAATTGCGCTAAGCGTTATCGGTGCAGCAATAAAAGTTCCAGCCATCATCGGAAGTGTTGCTTTTGATGTGTTTCCAGCCTTGATTGCAGCGGGGATACTAGGTGGGACAGCTGGGGCAATTGTCGCTGTGCTTGGCCATCTGCTATCCGCTTTATTAGCAGGCATGCCACTAGGTGTACTGCATGGAATGATTGCCGTTGAGATGGCTTTACTTGTTGTTGTTTTTTCGTTTTTTTATCAAAAAGGAAAAGTATGGTTCGCTGCTATTCTGTTTGTTGTAGGCAACAGCTTTTTCGCGCCTCTACCTTTTTTGTTCATATTAGGAAACGCTTTTTATTTCGCAATGATCCCTTCGTTATTAATTGGGTCAACCTTAAATATGGGAATTGCTTGGGGGCTAGCTCCTAGATTAGCAGGGATTCTAAGTTCTGGCTTTGTAAATCGAAAGGAAAGCATATGAGAGATGTATTAATTCTTCCGTTCAATCAAGACGAGGAGATTGTCCTAGCTTGTGACAATAGCGGTGCCATTGGAATGAAAGAGGAAGACGCAGTTAAAGCTCCTTATGAAGTGGTTGGTTATTATTCCTTCCGAGTTGCCGTGATGGAATGTATATCAGCTGGCGCACATCCATTTGCGGTTACATTGCAGAATTTTGCAGGAGAAAAGGCATGGAAAGAACTTGTTAGTGGAATTGAAAAAGGCAAAAAGGAACTCAGACTTGAAGATTTAAAAATTACTGGAAGCACCGAAAGTAATTTCACTCTATTTCAGTCTGCAATAGGAGTAACTGTCATTGGGAAAAAGAAAAAAATCAGGTCGTTAAGTAGATTTGAGACTTACTCATCAGATTTAGAAATAGCTGTGATTGGCTCGCCATTGGTTGGCGAAGAGGTATTTAAGCAAGCAGACGAGGTGGCTCCATTACATTTGTTTCATCAAATCTGCAAGTTAGAAGCGGGAATCACAATTCCAGTTGGATCTAAAGGAGTGCTTTTTGAGCTAAATCAGCTTTTTTTTCATTCTTCTTTTAAAGAAACAGAGCTAAAGACAAACCTAGACCTTCGGAAAAGCTCAGGTCCATCTACTTGCTTTATCGTCGTGTATCCACAAGGAAAACAAGAAATCATTCGTGGGATGAGTGGTCATTTTTTTCATCCTATTGGTGTGAAGGGAGAAGCAAATGGTTAAAGTATATGTGGTTCGTCATGGTGAAACGAAATGGAATGCCGAAAAACGAACGCAGGGCCGCCTAGATTCAGAACTGACTGAAAAAGGTATAAGAGACGCAAAGCAGTTAGGCGAGCGCTTAAGAGAAACAAAGTTTCAAAGGATTATTTCTTCCCCAAGTCAACGAACATTGCAAACCGCTAAACTCGTAAATAAAGGTCGTTCGATTCCAATCGAAACAGATGAGCGTTTGTATGAAATTAACTTAGGTCCTTGGCAAGGAAAAACCGAGGAAGAAATTAAAACGCAATATCCAGAACAATTTCATGCCTATTGGAACGCTCCTGAGCTGTTTACAAACGCATCAGGTGAAAGCTTTGTAGATGTTAAAGAAAGAGTAAAAGACTTTTTTTTAGAGCTTGAAAGAAATCATTCCTCAGGTAATATCCTAATAGTAACCCATGGTGTCGTATTAAAAACTTTGTATTTACTTTGTCGGAATGCACCAATTGATGAGGTTTGGGCACCACCTTATATCCATGGAACAAGCTTAACCGTTATTAATTTGGAGAATGGGAAGCAAAAGTTATTATTAGAAGGTTGCACGAAGCATTGTAACTTGGCTTAAGTACTCAAATGCCTCAGATTTTGTTAGTTAAATAACAGTCTGGGGCATTTTCACATTAATAATAATAATTTTTTTGAACAAAGTTTAAGTAATTTTCTATGAATCACTTTTTAGAATGTTATAATTTTATTATCAAATAATTTACAAAGATAGGGATTTTTAGGGGAGATTTTATGGTTATCTTTTATGAAAAGGCGGGAAGAACACCTTCACGCAGGTTTTCATTAGATGAAATGAATATGATACTTGAATTACAATCCTACTTAATTGATACAATTACTAGAGGAGATTCAATAGCTGAAATATTGAGAGCCTTATCAAGCTCATTAGAAGAACAGCTACAACGACAGGTTTATTGTTCAATTTTGCTATTAAACAATGACAAAGAGCTAATTGTCGAATCTGCACCAAATATGCCAAACGATTTCTTTGAAGCCTTTAGTCCGATAAAGGTTGGGCCCAAGGCTGGGTCGTGTGGAAGAGCTGTTTATTTAAATGAACCAGTATTTACACCAGATATCGAGCAAGACCCATTTTGGACTGATAACTTGAAGGAAGCTCTTGAAGTCGGAATTCGATCCTGTTGGTCAGTCCCTATCACAGTTGAGGGAAAACCAATTGGTAGTTTTGCCATTTATCACAAAGAAGTTTGTAGACCGACTCCATTTGATCTTGAAATATTGAAGGGTACAGCAAAATTGGCTGGTTTTGCAATTGAGCGAGATAGACGAATTCATTTGGAAAAACAACTAAAAGAAAGTGAACAGCGATTTAAATCATTGTTTGACCACTACCCAGAATCTATTTATATCCTCTCTTTGGAGGGAGACTTTTTAGGGTTTAATAATAAAAGCGAAACGATCTTTGGCTATCCTCAGGAAGAGCTAATTGGGAAAAAGTTTGATTGCTGTATTGACCAAAAACATAAAAAAAATGTGGCCACTCATTTTAATAAAGCTAAAACAGGGATTGTCCAAGATTGTGAGGCGAGAATCACACATAAAAAAGGTCAAGACCTTGATTTGCATTTTACATTTCTCCCTATCTTGGTTAAGGAAAATATAGTTGGAGTTTATGGGATTGCAAGAGATGTTACCTATGAGAAAAAATTGGAACTTGAACTTCGCTCTAGACATCAAGAAATCAATCATATTCTCAAAAATCACCAGGGGATGATCTTTAAGTATCGAAAAGAAAATGAGCAGTTTATCCATACATTCGGTGCAGGTCAGTTAGTGAAGAAATTGGGTGTACCATTAAAAGAAATCATCGGCAAATCCCTTTTTCATTTTCTACCTGAACAGGTAGCAACTCGAAAGCTCAACTATTATCAGAAGGCGTGGGATGGGGAACAGTGTAGTTACGAGGTAAATTTAAACGGAATTGCTTATGTAGCCACCTTACAACCGGTGTATGAAGCCGGTGAAGTGATTGAGGTTATTGGATCATGTAGTGATATAACAGAATTAAAGAAAACGCATGATGATCTAAGAAAAACGCAAGAACTACTAGAGTCATTTGTCCATCATACTGTGGATGCAATCGCAACGATGGATAAGGATGGAACGTTAACTTTTGTCAATCAAGCATATGTAGATATGTTTGGAAATTCAGGAGACGAACTTATTGGGAATAAGGTTCAAAATGTTCCAGATGGATATGAAGAAGAATTTAAACAGCTTGTTGGTTTAGTTTATTCTGAATCTGAAGTAAAGGGGTATGAGACGGTTCGTAAAAGAAACGATGGGAGCATAATTCCTGTCAGTATTACACATGCTCCGTTAAAAGATAAGAAAGGTATTGTTACTGGGGTTTCAGCTATTATTAGGGATATAACTGAACAGAAAGAGATTGAACAAGAACTAGAAGAGAACAAACAACGATATCAATCCCTTTTCACACTTAATCCTGACTTAGTTTATAGTCTGGATTTGAATGGTGTTATAACGAATATTAACCCCTCTGTGGAAAGATTAGGGTATTTCCCTAAACAGATAGTAGGAAAAAATTATTCGGATTTTGTGGATAATCAATCACTATGTAATACTCTGAAAGCGTTTCAAAAGTCAGTTCAAGGAGAAACTCAGTCCTATGAAACGGGACTTATCCATCGTAACGGGCGCCGTGGAATTTATCATATTACGAATCTACCTATCATCGTAAACAACCGAATTGTTGGGGTATATGGAATTGCTAAAGATATTTCTGAATTAAAACGAGCGGAAGAATATTTACGTAAATCCGATCGTCTTAGTGCTATTGGCCAACTGGCCGCTGGTATTGCACACGAGATTCGCAATCCACTTACTTCTATAAAAGGCTTTATGCAATTCCTTAAAGAAAAAAACGGAGATAAAAATTACTATGATATCATGCTCCGTGAAATTGACAGAATTGATTTGATTACGAATGAATTTCTCATTTTGGCTAAACCTCAAGCTAAAAAATACTCCCGAACTTCCATTCGTTCCCTATTAAAAGCCTTTCTTCCTCTCGTTGAAACGCAAGCAAATATGAGTAATATAGAGATCGTTTCACAGATAGATGAATTTTTGCCAGATATCTACTGCGATCCCAATCAAGTGAAACAAGTATTTTTAAATGTGATAAAAAATGCAATGGAATCAATGCCAGATGGGGGACGAATTACGATTCATGTTAGGAAGCGTGAAGGACATATTCAAATCCTTATTACAGATCAAGGATGTGGGATAGCACCTGAACGATTAAAACAAATCGGAGAACCATTTTATAGTACGAAGGAAAAGGGTACAGGGTTAGGGTTAATGATTATTTTTAACATTGTCAAAGAACATAAAGGAAGCATTGAAATTCATAGTGAGTTAAATAAAGGGACTCAAGTAGATATTTGTCTCCCGTACTATACGGTTAATTGAGATGGGAAAACCCTGGATAGTCGTACTACTCCAGGGTTTTCTGAATTAATTGTGACCACCAACAGCTATTGTTACACTTAAATCACCCTGATCATTTTTATTTAAAATAACAACAAAATTACCTGGTTCACCTTCCCGAAAGCTGTGTTTTGCGATGTGCTTTTTTAATGCGTTGCTATGGTAGTGTATCACCTCTTGAGTGGTATCTTTATTCACTCGTTTTAACTCAACCGCATCAGAAGGGATTCGGTCGGTTATAAAGGCCTCTAATTCATCCATCGTAGGGTTATCTCCTGGTTTATATGCGAATTGATATTGGACATTTACCGCTCGATGACTCTCATAAGTAACAATCATAAATTCATTTTGATATCTAGCAATTTCCTGGTCACCGTAGTTTTCCCCATAAGCTTGTTCAAACTGCTCTCGGGTAGCACCTATCCCGATTTCTTTTGATATTTTTTTATCAGAATTTGGTTGATGTTGAGTTTTTGCTCTTATTTCTTCACGAGATGGATTATTTAAGTCTTCCATGATGACAATTTTCTTTTCATCTGCACTACATGCGGACAGGAAACTGAAAAGGATGAACATAATAGCTAGTGACAACATTCTTTTCATAATCAAAAACTTCCTTTCTTCAGATTGTTTCCTTAGCATTCCCTAAATGGGTAACAGGTATGATAACTGCTCTAGATGAGTTTTATGACTCTATAGTTCTGTTGAAGATAATATAATAAAGAAATTTAGAGGAAAGGTTGAGCATATGGAATTAATTGAGACAGCAATCCAAGTAGCTTCCGTCGCTCATGATGGACAATATCGGAAAAACACAAAAACCCCTTACATAACACATCCTATTGCTGTTGGAATGATTCTGCTGAAAGCAGGATACGACGATGAGATAGTTGCAGCTGGGATACTCCATGATACTGTTGAAGATACATCGGTCACAATAAAAGAAATCAATCAATGGTTTGGAGGGAGAGTCGCAACAATAGTAGAAGGTTGTTCCGAGCCTGATAAAACACTAAGTTGGGAGACTCGAAAAGATCATACAATTCAGTTTTTAAAAACTGCTCCTGAAGACATCAGAATTGTTGGCTGTGCAGATAAGTTACATAATGTTCGATCCATCCTCCATGATTTATCTATCGAAGGAGAGGAAGTCTGGTCACGGTTTAAACGCGGAAAATCTGAACAGGAATGGTATTATCGAAACGTAGTCGAGAGCATCAGCTTTCAATCTGAATTTGATTTGCTTCATTTATTAAAAAAAGAAATATACCGTTTATTTGATGAGCGGGGCTAACCAGGTTAAGGACTTAAAAGAAGAGAGGCATTAATTTTGCAGCATGACTTCATTATTTCATTAAAAAAGGCTGTTTTCGTAAAGTTTGTTGTTAAAATCCTATAGCGTTTTTTAAAGCAAATTAAGCTTTTCTCTGTGTTACTACTTAGTTTGTAAGCTCTTTTCTCATTTTAATAAACGATCTTTGGAATGGAATCATAGCTAAGTTTCCTTTAAAGAAAGATAATGAAAAGAGAGAGGAAGGCACCGAGAAATTAGCTCGTCGACTTCCTTTTGTACAATGGGTTTACGTTATTCCTCAATTAAATCAGTGATTGGCACAGGCATAGGCTCGTCACGTGTATCTTTACCCGTAACAGTAGCCATTTGTGACGTCTCATCTACTTTCTCAATCCACACAGGAACACCGTGATAGTGGACTGGAATTTCAGCACTAGAAGACAGGATTTGTTTAACACGATTTAAATCCATTTAATCACCTCGAATAGATATTAGGAAAGTACACTTACAGGATATCCTTTTTAGCGTATTCCTATTAAAACTATTAGAGTATAAGAACATGGGCTAATCCAATAGATAGATTTTTTAAAAAACACGGAATAGTAGAAACTCCATTTTCAAAAACTAAATTTCATGTCCGAAAATCTCTGACTTATAATAAGGCTGTTTAAGATTGCTGTTAAAATCATAACGACGGTACTCCATATTATTAGCTATTTCGTAATTTGAATTAACTTGACAGCGCTCTTCTCATAAATGAAGCTTTTTTGTATGGTTAAGCTATTTCGCATTGCAAGTAACAAAGTTAATAAAAGAGCCAATAATAAAGAATACCATCCCATATTTGTTGGGATGGTATCTTTATTTCCTTGTTACCAAAGCGTAGGTTTTACTACCATAAACCATAGCATAACCAATAACAAAATTAGGTAATTCCATAGCGTTCGATTTAGTTTTTTTGCCAGGTCATGTTTATTGACGGCGGCTTCTTCAAACCTTTTTAATGTGGGTGAAAACGCCCTAGCTAAAAAGAAAATAGACAAAAACATAATTACAAGAGTCATTAAAATCCAAGAGGTGTTCCAATTCCATGGACCTAACAGAACTAAAAGTACCCCTGAACCAACAAGTACATGACCCGAATGCTTTGTAAACAGAACAACTGAGCGAAAAGTATGTATGTAAGCTATAAGTGCTTCACCAGTTGCCTGTGGAAGTTTCTTGACAATTGGGAATAAGATAAAGAAAGGTCCAATTGAACCAATTGCACTTAATACATGGATGTATATGAGCAAACGGTAAGGCATATTATTTACTCATTAGCAGGACTGAATTCATGAACCCACACACGCATATTTGGTAACCAAGGCATGCCAGGATGATAAGATAAAATACTTTCCTTGTATTCTTCCACAGTATTAAAGCCTTCTCGACGTGCATCGTCATCTGTTAATTCGCCCAGAGATTGTGAATAGACATTTGTAATGATGAAATTCTTCCCTTCAAGTTCCATGATTTCTCCCACATCAGCATAACGTCCGTTTCGTCGCGTTGCGGTTTTCTTACCTGTAAGTACTTTTTGGATATCTGTAGGCATTGTAATAAGTCGATCGATCGTACAGGTTTTTGGTGGCAATTGATTATTAGAATTTTCGTTTGTCATTTTGATAGCTCCTTTGAATTAGTAAATATACCTTATTAATGTAACATATCTTGATCATTATAAATACTAAGTATTAAAAAAGGAAATAACGTTTTCATAAGGAATTTAAAATAGTGAAAACAATTTTAAGGAGGGAAAAAATGGGCTTATTAGATGGTTTAATGGGAAATGTTTCTGAAGTGGATGTTAAAGAGGTTGAGCGAGAGCTATCTTCGATTATAACCGAGAATGAGCGAGTTGAGAGAGCATATAAACTAATTCGAGATTTAATTGTGTTTACCGACAGAAGACTAATCCTCATCGATAAACAAGGAGTAACAGGGAAGAAAATTGAATATCACTCGGTCCCTTATAAAAGCATTACACATTTCAGTGTTGAAACAGCAGGGTCTTTTGACCTTGATGCTGAATTGAAAATTTGGATTTCAAGTATGGCACAACCAATAAGTAAGCAGTTTAAAAAAGACAAAAATATTTATGATGTTCAAAAGGCGTTGGCTACTTACGTTATTAAATAAAAGCCTATACTCGTAAATAATGTTGGTAAATCCTAAAGCCGATTTTAACGAAGAACAAGCCTGCTTATTCCGTCACTGATTGGCTTCATTTGATTCTCAACCTTTGGAAGTTCCGCAATTTTCACTGAGATTTCAGGCTTACTATCGATTTCTTCTTTAGCTCATGAGGAATCTCTGTTTGGTGTTAAAACAAGGCCAGTCATAATAGCTAATGATACGTAAAAAACACTTGAAGCATTTTTCATATTTAAATTTTAGCTCCCATTTTTGATTAATTTCGCAGGGGCTTTGCTTTCGCATGTGAACAAAAAAGGTGCAAAACCAATTGATAACAGGATTTCGTTGGTAGGAATACAAACGAAAAGCCCTCTTATCCAACGCGATAACTCGCTTATTTATAACTACAACATACCAAGGAGTTGCCTCTCGTCTTGCTGCTGCGCCCGTTTAATCTTCCAAAAGTAAAGAAAGAACGAAGAGAATTTCCTCTTTTGCATATTAAAACGCCTTTGTAGCAAGCGTCTCAATCTTTAGAAATATAACAAAAATCAGTGTTAGAAGGGTTCCCATTTGGAATGGCGTTATCCTTGCTTGCCATCTTGATTATTGTAACCTTCTTTGTCACCGTTGTGGCGATCCCTCGACCCATCCGGGCACGATAGACCTTCTATCGTTACATTTTGGCCACACCCATTTTGTGTGTTCTTACTAAGCTGACTGGCTCTTTTCTCCTGATTTAAAGTTGCTGTCCAGTGAAAACACAGCAGCTAATCTTATCTCTATATATCTAAAAGCAACAAAGTTTGAGAAAAGAGCAAAAAAAAAGAAAAGAGGCTTGCTTAGGCGAGCTTCTTTTCCTTTAGAACAGAGTGGTAGGAGAAAAAACTAATAAAAGGGTTTATTTGAGTACGAGATCAAAATAGGGTTAATTCCGAGTCCTAATGTGCGCTATTTTTTGGTTGGTAAATATATAAGGAACCGTCTTGTTGGACTTCTGCATAAGTCACTTCCGAAACAGAACTAACGCCATTTTGATTCAACTGATGAAATAACCAGTTTTCATCTAGTTTTAACTTGGCTAAGTTAGTTCTATTAATCATTCCATTTGTAACAACTTCAGTAGGGACAGGATAATGAATCTTGTCAAAATGACTCATATCACAGTTTATAATCTGATCAGATTTTGGTTGAATTAGTGATTTTACCTTTTGAAAAAAAGTTTGTTGATGCCCCATTTTGCGTACCACCTTTATTAATTAATAAACGTTTATATTCAATCGATCATTTTTATTTATCAACTGTATTATAAGAACTTTTGTTAGATTTGCAAGCCTAGTTTTAATTGGAAACATTTCCAATTAACATAGTTAAAATAGTCGGTATTAAAATTTATGTAAACTGAATGAGCTTTAAACAGTTCAATGTATTGAAAAAGGCTAAGTAATACAACTTAGCCTTTTTCTTAGGTTTATTGATATGGAAACTGAGTAGAGTAGTTACTAAATTGTTGATAAGCTTGGTCAATTTTTTGTTGTTCTTCCGCTTCGAGTTTGTAAACACCATTCTTAAACATCAAATTAAAGAGAGTCCGACAACTTTCATGCGTCTCCTGAAGCATTTGAAGCATATCTTGATACAGCTGTTCATGACTTGCTTCACGTACTGCAATATTTAAGCTATCCGTTAAATATTTGCAGGTACTTAAGCCGTCATTAATAAAATCACGGTCATTCATTTCGGGGCCTTTAACCTGTGGTAGGTTGAGACCTTGAGGGTTTTTAATTATATTATTATTTTGCTGTTGTTGATTTTGCATATTATTTTTTCACCTCTTTTGTTTAATGCTGTTGATTTTGATTTGGTAAATTTGCCATGGCGGCGTTATTATTCACTTGGAGGTGCGATAGTAACCGTTGGTAATGGTTTTGATGCATTTGCCCAGCATTTTCAAGGGCTTGCTTCATTTCAGGATCTTGCACTTGCTCAGCGAGATGATGAAACTTTTTCAAAGCCAATAGTTCCCAAGACAGCGCATCTTTAAGATAGAGCATATCTTTTGTTGTGATTACTTGAGGGGGAGTCGGCATTTGTGCCTGTTGTGCATTATTCATAATTTCGCTCCTAACATTAATTTTTTCAAAGTTAGATTGAGCTAAAGGATGAACATTTATTCTTTTTTGGCTTTTTTCATAAAGATTGATGTAAAAAAAACCTAAAGCTGGTTTTAAACGGAATAAATATCATTTCATAAACTGAAATGATGTTTGCAAGCTCTTTTCTCTGAGTGAAGATTTTTATTTGTGTATTATTGTTCATTCAGTCTCACTTTTCTTCAAAAGCAACAAAGTTTAAGAAAAGAGACTTTTAATATGAAGTGAGTTTAAAGCTGCGTTGGCGGGTTTTCTATACTGAATAGTTCGTTTGTTTGTGGTAATATTTAACTTAAATGATATTTTCAAACGGGTTATGAACTCCCTTTTTTGATTAATCCGTTCATTATAAGACACAATGCAGACTAATGCTGAGAAATTTGTTCTAAACATAGTATAGTAAATTAAGGAAATGGATGGGGATGAACATGAAAGAGATACAGTCTTTCTCAAAACAATTCCAACAGGAAATGGGTTGGATAATTAATGAAGAAAGCTTTGAAAAAAGTAGGGCATCGCTTTTGAACAATTATATGTTGCTCTCAACTGAAATTGCTGAGGTAGCAGAAGAGATGCGAAGAATGTTTAATCTTACTTATCGCTCTATTCAAGATGGCGTTGAGGAAGGTGAGGCCTTTAGCCAAGCAAAAGCTAAGGTCAAGGAGGAAATCGGAAAAGAATTGGCAGATTGTATGGCTTACCTTATGAAGTTCTATAACTACTTCGATTTAGATGCAGAAGAAACCTTCTATCAGAAAATGGATGAAGTGAAAAATCGTACAAATAAAGATGTAACCAAAAAATAGGTAGGTGCCAGGCACCATCCAGAAAATGGTTGTGGCTAGTTAGGGGATGGATTCTGTGAATATAGTTTATTCATTGTTGGCTTTAGTTGGTGGGATCGCAATTGGGATCCAAGCGGTTGTCAATGGTGGTTTAGGGAAAAAGGTCGGAACAATGGAAGCCTCGTTTATTTCATTTTTTATAGGGACGGCTGCCTTATTTTTTACCGTTCTATTCTTTGGGAAAGGGAACATACTGGCAATTTCAGAAGTCCCAAAAATGAACTTAATTGGTGGTTTATTAGGTGCTTTCTATGTGTTTGTTATGGTCCTAGTAACGCCAAAGATTGGTGTGGTAGCAACTTTGATGACCGTCATTGTTGGCCAACTTCTAATTGGCTCTATCATTGATCACTTTGGACTTTTTGGTGGGGAAAGATTTGCTTTTGAACCTACCAAACTATTTGCATTGCTATTGATGCTAATTGGAGTCTTCTTGTTTAATAAGTGAGAAAAGGCTAGTTCACCTCAGTATAATTGAGAGTGAATCTAGCCTTTTTTATTCTTCAATTTCATCAATAGGGATAAGCCTGCTTGTATCATGGGCTCCACGCTCAGAACCTTTTGCCAAACCTGAACTTTCGTCAATGCTATCAATCCAGATCGGTATGCCGTGATAGTGGAGCAAAATTTCATCCTTCGAAGCGACAATTTCCTTTAGTCGGTTTACATTCATAAAATCACCTCGAAGTTATTATGACCGAATCACTTTTTCTTTATCAAGGTTGTGACGAGGTGTCACGGTCTTAAATAGAATGGATATTATCATCTTCGGTGCAAAAAAAGTTGCAGGATGTGCCTTAAGATGCAAAACGTTCATGAACTTTTCGTAAACGATTTGATTATCTGAGCATGCTAACATGACTCTTTTTATATAGCCTTGTAAAAATGATAATCCGAAAAATCTATTTCCAGTAGTATGAGGAAACCTAAAATCCTCAATCGAAGCGATTAACCAGGGAATGCTTAAAACACGTTGGAATTCCTGATGTGCTTTTTTGCTAATAGCCTCTAGACTTTGATGTTTTGTTGCTTGTTTCAATACTTTCTCTAGCTGCTTAGCCTCTAAAGCTGACAGGCTCATCCCTTGGGCAAATACTGGATCAATTCGACAAAGCGCATCCCCAATAACAATTAGTCCATTGGGGAGATTTTCCATCTTTTCATAACGGAATCTCCTCATTTTTGGGAAACGATAAATGTTTACTTCGGAAGCAGGTTTGCCATCAATAATTGCTCCAAAAAACGAAGGATGGTCTAGGATTGCCGCATGTTCTAAAAACTCTTTATCCGTCTTGGGAGGACTATCGAGTCCATATCCAAATAAGGTGACCATCCACTTGTTTGCTTCAATTTGGTACATACCTCCGCCTCTCATCTGATGTGGAGGATTCGGATAAACAAGCAGACCTTTCCAATCCCTGTCTTCGGGAGATAAGTGTTCGTAAGCCCTGCTTGCATAACAGAGGTTTACTTGTATCTCATCAATTGGTGGTGTAGCGATGCCGTTTTTTTTAAGCCATTGAGTAGTAAATGTTGCTGCACCTGAGGCATCAATTACTAGATTGGCGTCAATTTCCTCCACTTTGCCTTCTTCCGTCTGATACTCAATTCCCGCGATACTTGTCTTTTTTGCGTCAAGAACAAGTCGAAGGGGTTTTGCACCATAAATAGAATGAACAGTAGAAATATGCTGAAGTCGTTTCTGAATGTGATACTCCAAAAAAGGTCGACTTTGCTGAATGGTCATTAGTTGTGAATGCGATCTTATTTTCCAACTACCATGATGGAACCAAGCAAGGTCACGTGAAAAATTGGCCGATACTGCCCCAGAATCTTGAAGTTCATCGATGATACCTGGGAAAAATTCTTCTAATATTTCCTCACCGCTTTTTAATAAAGCATGACCATGTAAACCCTGGGGAACGCCAGACCGATTTTGGGGTTGGTCTTGTTTATGGTCCTTTTCTATTATCATTACTTCCTCGAAATAATCGGCGAGAACTCTAGCTGAAAGTTTTCCAGCGACACCTCCACCGATAACAATGGCTCTTGAGCTAAGTTTTTCTGTAGGCATTTCTTTCCCTCACTTCTAAACACAATAACTATTAGTATATCAAGATGATTTTGTAGAAACCATCGTTTTTTAGGAAGATTCTAGCCCCTCGTTAGTTTTTTGATACCAAACATAAAATTCATACTATATGCTGTTTGACAGTATATATGAATTATCTGAAGCCTTTTTAAGGAGGAACTTACTCATGGATGCTTCAAACATTAGGGAAAATGTAACAATCCGAGATGTTTATGAAGCGAGACAACGAATTTCCTCAATGGTAAACAAAACACCTTTAGTACACTCTATAGGATTATCTGAAAATATTGGACGTAATGTCTATTTAAAATTAGAGAACGTTCATGACATAGGAGCATTTAAAGTAAGAGGAGCAGCAAATAAGATATTAAGTTTAAGTAATAGTCAGAAAAAGAAAGGGATTTCTACCTTTTCAACCGGCAACCATGGGCTGGCCGTTACTTATGTTGCTAAAAAGTTAGGGATTAATGTTGTTGTTTGTGTATCTAACAATGTTCCAAAGGTTAAACTTGAATTTTTAAGAAAACTTGGAGCTCAAATAGAGATGCATGGTGAGAGTCAAGACGAAGCGAGTGAACGGTGTCTCCAACTTGAAAAACAATTAGGACTGACAGCAATCCCGCCATTTGATGGCCCACATATCATTGCAGGTCATGGAACAATCGGACTTGGTCTAATAGAGGAAATACCGGATCTAATAGATGTCCTTATTCCATTATCAGGAGGCGGGCTATTATCGGGGATTGGATTAACATTAAAATCAATTGATACAGATGTTAATGTAATCGGAACAACTATAAACCACTCAGCTGTTATGTATGAAAGCTTAAAGCAAGGTCATCCAGTGAAATTACCAGAAGGACAAACGTTAGCCGACAGTTTACTAGGTGGTATCGGTCTTAATAATCAATATACATTTAGGTTGGTAAAGTCTAATATTGATAACATTTTCACTATTTCTGAAAATGAGATTGCAGATAGTATGGTCTATATGTTAAAAGAACATCGAATGCTCATAGAAGGAGCGGCAGCGACCAGTATCGCACCAGTCCTTAATAATAGAATCCCTTACCGTAAGGGAAGTGTAGTCGCCATCATCAGAGGGAATAATGTCGATTTATCCGTTATTCAACAACTATTAAAAATAAATACTTGAAAAGACCCCAAGACCATTTTGTTAACTCTGTAGCGAAACGTTAAACACAAAATTACTTAGGTCAAGGGGGTTTTGTTTATGAAATTGACCATTGCTGAAATATGGAATATGGAAGTTATGCAAGGTGCCGTTGTTCGCTCTGGCCAATGTCAAATGGAGGAACGTTATGTACAATGGATTTCTGTAATTGAAATGCCTGTAGAAAATTTTGTTCGCAAAAATGAACTTGTTTTAAGTACTGGTATTGGTTGTGGAAAAGAGGTTCAAACTTTCAAGAGTTTTGTGAAGGATATCATAAAATCAGGAGCTTCTGCCCTTATGATTGCTTTGGGACGCCATGTATATGATATTCCAAAAGAAGTAATAAAACTTGCCGAAAAGGAGCAATTCATTATTATTGAATTACCTTGGGAAATTCGATTTGCCAATATTATTGCCGAGGTTATGAGGGACTTGAATAATCGTCAACAGTGGAATCGTGAAAAATCAGAGAAAGTTCAACAGCATCTTTTAAAATTAATTCTCCAAGAAAAGGATTTAAATAGTATTTTAAACTATATTGAAAAACAAATCGGATTTCCATTGATATTAACGGACCATACGGGGATGATTCAAGAGCTACACCAACAAAGTCATCAAATAACAAAAAATTGGAACCAATACGTAATGAAGGGGCTTATTCCGGTGGTAGATGATTCAGCTTTATTACCACATGATCCGTTGTTTCATAAAGTTCAGTCAGTTCGCTTCGATGGTTACAATGTATTGCAGCTCCCAATTATACAAGTGGCCAGTGACGTACAAGGATTTTTATATGTGTTATTACCTCCAGAAATGGAAATCGAAACTTATGTTTCCTCTTTTGTTGGAACTGTTTTAGAACATGCTACTACAACGATTGCTTTATGGTTATCACGAAAGAATGCGATTGAAACAACAAAAATAAGATTACGTAGTGACTTTGTTCAAGAACTTGCACACGGTAATATTCATTCATCGGAGCAAGCGCATTCGCGTGCGAGATTATTGGGATATAACATAAAATTACCCTATTTATGTATTGTTGGCCTTCCTGAAAATTTACAGAACCTGTTCGAAAAATCGAAGAGATTGACCGATTCGTATGAAAGCTGGTTTGAGAATATGATCCGCTATATTGAGGAGGAAATTTACTATTCAGCACAATCGTTAAAACGGGAAGTGATGCTGACCTATCAAGAAGAAATAATCGTATTGTTTCTTGAGACCATACCTGGAGATAGAGGGAATCATCCTACTGCTTTTTTAGATCTTATTGAGCGTCGTCTTCGCAACTTGCTTCCAGATGTTGTGTTATCATGGGGAGTTGGAGATTATTATCAAAACCTACAAGGATTTAAGCTAAGTTATGATCACGCGAAATTAGCGCTAAGTCTAGGGAGGCGCAAAAATGGTCCTGGGCGTCGGACATTTCATGAACACACAAAGATGGATCGAATTCTATTAACTATTTCTAAAAATGAAGAAATGAAAGAGGTAATTTACACTACCGTTAAACCACTTCTTTTGTATGATCAGCAGCGAAACATGGACTTGATTGGAACCATAAGTATGTATCATGCATGTCATGGCAATGTCAGCCAAACAGCAAGAGCTTTAAATTTACACCGACAATCGTTGCTTTATCGATTGAGAAAAATTGAGTCTTTAACAGGGCTATCTCTCCTCGATCCTGAAGAGGTTTTTCTTCTAGAATTATGCATAAAGATATGGAAACTTGGAAGTTATATCGAAAATTCGGACCAAAAATAATAAGGCAATCATCGAAAACGATTTCTTTTTGCTTAAAAAGAAGTCGTTTTTTTGTGCAGGTTAAGGGCTTTAATCTTATTTCGATACTTTGAAAGAAAAAACAACAAAATTTTCATACATTTTGACAGATGACCATTTCTTGCCTGTTTCACTAATATAAGGGTATAACCAAATGTAATGGAGAAGGCAGGGGGAGTGTTCCTATGAATTTTGGCACAGAGGAGTATAAAGAAAGGATTCGAAAAACAAAAGAAAGTATGGCGAAAAAAGGAATAGAGGTATTGCTAATAACTGACCCAGCCAATATTAATTATTTATCAGGTTATGACGCTTGGTCGTTTTACGTTCACCAAATGCTGGTTGTTATTGATGATGAGGATCAACCATTCTGGATTGGTCGGAATCAAGATGCAAATGGTGCAAGAATGACAACTTGGCTATTCCATGAAAACATTTTTCCATATCCGGACGAATATGTGCAATCGACGACACTCCATCCAATGAAATATGTTGCTGAAATATTAAAACAGATTGGTCAAGATAAACGAACGATTGGTGTTGAGATGGAAAATTACTATTTTACAGCAAGATGTTACGAAGCATTAAAGTGCGGATTACCAAATGCCACAATTAGCGATGGCTCTCTCCTTGTCAACTGGCTCCGCCTTATTAAATCTGATGTCGAGATAGAAATGATAAAGCGCGCCGCCAAAATTAGTGAAATTGCGATGACAAAAGCTCTTGAAATGGTTGACGTCGGTGTTCGTGAGTGTGATGTCGCCGCAGAGATATTTAGGTCACAAATTCGGGGGACAAATGAATTTGGCGGTGATTACCCTGCGATTGTCCCTCTACTTCCTTCTGGAGAGCGTTCAGCTACACCTCATTTAACTTGGACAGATGATCCATATGAGTCTGGAGATATTGTGACAATTGAGCTCGCTGGCTGCTATAAGCGTTATCATTCGCCACTTGCGAGAACCATTAGCCTTGGAAAGCCAGCTGACAAGATCCAGATTTTATCAGATGTAGTAGTGGAAGGCTTAAATGCCTGCCTTGAGATGATAAAACCAGGGATCGCTTCTGAAGAAATTGAGTCCACTTTTAAGCAAACCATAAGTAAATTTGGACTCACTAAAGACTCAAGACTAGGTTATTCAATGGGCTTAAACTACCCACCTGATTGGGGAGAACACACAGTTAGCATTAGGAGTGGAGATAAAACGATACTAAAACCGAATATGACATTCCATTTGATTCCGGGAATATGGCTTGATGATTATGGTTTTGAAGCGAGTGAATCGATTCGAATAACGGAAAACGGGTGTGAAACTTTCGCGTCACTGCCTAGACAATTATTTGTAAAAGAGCAATTTCTACCATTGATAAATAGCAATGATTTCCCATCCGACATCGGTGAAATTGAAGAAGTGTAGGGTGTTGGTTAATCGAAGATTGGCTTGAGGATTGTTACAGCTATAAAAGAAGTTTAAAAAGGTGATAGAAGCAAAATCTCGGGGGTTATTGTTCGGAAAATATTGAGGAGGGATCTTGTGGAAAATGCAAAACTTGGTACAAAGGCAGTATGGGCAGGGGAAAAGGATTATTTAGTTCACGGTGCAACACAGGTTCCGGTCGTTCTTAGCGTCGCTTATGGATATGATGATTTAGAACAATGGTATGAGGTTGCGACTGGAAAAATAGATGGTCATATTTATGGACGAAATACGAACCCTACTGTCCAGTCTTTTGAGGATAAAGTGAAAATTTTAGAAGGTGCAGAAGCGGCTACTAGTTTTTCAACAGGAATGGCTGCCATCAGTAATACTTTTGCAACTTTTTTAGTTCCAGGAGATCGGATCGTTTCTATAAAAGATACGTATGGCGGGACTAACAAAATTTTTACTGAATTCTTGCCTAGGCAACAAATTGAGGTCATCTTGTGTGAAACAGGAAACCATGAACAAATGGAAGCCGAGGTACTGAAGGGATGCAAAATTTTATATTTGGAAACTCCTACAAACCCGACAGTTAAGATTACAGATATTGAGCGAATGGCAAAGGCAGGAAAAGCGGTAGGTGCATTGGTAATCGTTGATAACACGTTTGCAACACCAATTAATCAAACACCATTGAGCTTAGGAGTAGATTTAGTGATCCATAGTGCTACAAAGTTCCTTGGCGGACATGCGGATGCTTTGGGCGGCATTGTATGTGGAAAGAAAGAATTGGTTGAACAAATTTTTCATTATCGTGAAATTAATGGAGCAACAATGGACCCAATGGCAGCCTATTTAATGCTTCGTGGAATGAAAACACTTCATTTGCGAGTATGTCAACAAAGCAAAAATGCTATAGCATTAGCAAACTACTTAAAAACAGAAGACTTAGTAGAAGGTGTCTATTATCCAGGGCTTGAGGAGCACCCCAACCATCACATCGCCAAAAAACAAATGAAAGGATATGGAGGGATGCTTAGCTTTAGTGTTAAAGGTGGAATGAACATGGTTAAAGAGTTATTGCCCCGATTACAATTTGCCAACCGAGCTGCAAATCTCGGGGCGGTCGAGACAACCGTAGGGCCAGCTCGTACAACAAGTCACATTGAATGCACTCCTGAAGAAAGAGCAGCGATGGGGATACCTGAAGGGCTCATTCGTGTTTCGTGTGGAATTGAAGAGATTGATGATCTAATTGCTGATTTCAAACAGGCTTTTGCATATGTAAACAGAGGATAAAAAGTTAAGGGGAAATCAGAATTTGATAGGGAAGGGAAAATGCGACAAATGACTCAACCAATTTCAGTAACGGAACAGGTTCATCTTTTAACTAGCCACCTAATAAAATGGCGGCGACACTTACATCAATATCCCGAACTCAGTTTTAAAGAATTCGAGACATCTAGGTTTGTTCAAAACACGTTAAAGAACTTAGAAGGAATGAAAGTGGAAGCAGGTATTGGTGTCGAGACAAGTGTTGTCGGAACATTGTCGCGTGGAGATGGGCCATGTATCGCGCTCCGTGCAGACATGGATGCTTTACCAATTAAAGAGGAAAATGACTGTGATTATTGTTCAAAAAAAAGTGGAGTGATGCATGCTTGTGGCCATGATGCCCATACTGCGATTTTATTGGGGGTTGCAACAGTTTTAGCAAATATCTTTCAAGCTAATGAGCTATCCGGTACTGTAAAATTTATCTTTCAACCTGCAGAAGAAAGCCCGGATGAAAATGGACTATCTGGGTCACCTTATCTTCTTCAGAATGGTGTTTATGATGATGTCGACATGGCTGTTGCGCTGCATATGTGTCCTTGGTTACCTGCTGGTGAAGTTCAAATAAATGATGGTTATAGTATGGCAAATGTTGATGTTTTTGAAGGTGTAATTTATGGAACAGGAGGTCATGGAGCTTATCCTGAAAAAGGAACGGATCCAATCTGGATGGTCGGTCCCGTACTGCAAGCTGTTTATGGAATTGTATCTCGTCGATTAGAAGCTCTTGAGTCGGGTGTAATTAGCATCGGCAAAATACATGCTGGTTCTGCAAGTAATATTATTCCTACAGAAGTAATCATTGAGGGCACGATTAGAAGTTATACACCAGAAGTTCGCGAACTTCTGGCCTTCGAACTTCAGAGAGCATTCTCGCTGGTAGTAAATTTGGGAGGGAACTACACATTAAACATTAAAAGAGGAGAACCTGCTCTATACAATTATCCTAGAGTGAATGAATTGATTAACAATGCGATTTTACAACAAAATCCCGAGCCGAAAGTTACAAATGGGTGCTTTGGGATGGGCGGCGAAGATTTCGGGTACGTTTCTCAACAGCTACCGAGTTCAATGTTTTTTTTAGGTTGTTGTAAAAATGATGAAATTAAGCGTGAATTGCATACGCCGATTTTTGATATCGATGAATCCTGTTTACCTTTAGGGACAGGTATATTGGTGCAAACGGTCATTGAGTTCCTAACAGGGGAGGCAAAATAATAAATACATTGGGGGTGTGAAAGTGACTCACAAATTAGCCTTAATTGGTTTTGGAAATGTTGGTCAAGGGTTCGCCGAGATTCTCCGTGACAAAAAAGAGTTTCTCTATGAAACAGAAGAATTAACAACAAAAATTGTTGCAATTGCTGACATAAATAAAGGCTCAATTTATCATCCAGATGGACTTGATATTTCTACTGTCCTAGACGTATTAGAGGGAACGGGAACTATAGAAAATTACCCAGCATGTGAGGGGTTAATGACCGGTTGGAATAGTTTAAAGACAATTCAGGAAACGAATGCGGATACGATTATTGAAGTTTCATTTACAGATGTGAACACGGGGCAACCAGCGATCGATTATTGTAAAGCGGCATTTAATTCTGGAAAGAATGTCGTGATGACAAATAAAGGTCCCGTTGCTCTTGCCTTTAAAGAACTAATGGAGCTAGCAAGGCGAAAAGGAGTCTATTGGGGCTTTGAAGGTACCGTGATGAGTGGGACACCCGCGTTAAGGATGCCCGTAACCACTCTGGCTGGGAATGAAATCACAGAAATACGTGGTATTTTAAATGGAACGACAAATTATATCTTAACGAAGATGGAAGAAGATGGAATCTCATTTAAAGAAGCTCTTAAACAAGCGCAGGAGCTAGGATATGCAGAGGCTGACCCGACAAACGATATTGAAGGATATGATGCTCGCTACAAGATTGTGATTTTAGCAAACTATTTAATGGGTGCAAATCTAAATGTAAAAGATGTTATTTGCAAGGGAATTACCAATCTTACTTTGAAAGAAATCGAGACAGCGAAAATGGAAAGGAAACGGTGGAAGCTCTTAGCGAAGGCAACCAAGCGTGGTGAACAAATATGTGCTTCCATCGCTCCGGAAAAAGTAGAGTTGCTTGACCCCTTAGCTTCAATTAGTGGAGCAGTAAATGCGGTAACATATGAATGTGATTTATTAGGACCTGTGACCCTTAGTGGGGCAGGTGCAGGGAAAAGGGAAACAGGATTCTCTTTATTAATTGATTTAATCAGCATTCACCGGCAAACATTGTCTAACCATAACAGATAAAAGGGTGAGTGCAGGGGTTACTAGAAGAAAAAAATTTTCTGGAAAATGGGTAGGTCGGCAACAATCTTTCGAGGTAAGAGACCCACAGGATGATAGTCTTATCGATACCGTGCCTGCTAAGAACAAAGAAGATCTGCATTTTTGAATTGAAGAAGCGAAAAAGGAGGCAAAGATAGCTGTTACAATACCTGTTCATGAGCGAATGTCAGCAGAATATTTTTAAAGAAATTAAATTTATTTGCACATAAAGTGGGAACAGCGATTGCGGCAGGTAATGCAATTATTGTTAAATTCAAACGTAGCTTTATAAAAAGCTCCTTTTTTACGGAAAGGAGCTTTTGATCGTTTGAAAAATACTTTCTAAATCACCTATTTCATCTTTTTTTCTAAGTTTAAAGCTGTATCTGATGCAGTAAGGTCCACATTGAGTTGCTCACTTAACGAATGAGGGTGGTAATAACCCTTTTCAATCATGTAATTAGTCATTTTCTCATGTGTGTCAATTGCAGCACGTAATTGTTCTCGAAGAGCAGCACGTAATTCTGGAGTAGCAGTTTCTGTTAGTGCAGCCGAATAGTCTTTTATGGAAGATTTTGTAGAAATTAAAAAATCTGTCGCAATGACTTGATCCGTCAAGCCACCCATACCCATTAAACTTTGAATCAATTGGTTCATAGGGTCTCCTCCCGATTAGTGATAAATTTTTGCAATTGCTGGATATGGTTTGAACATGCAGTCGAATCTTCTTCAAGAATTCCCTTTAATGCAGGGTCTTGTACGAGTTTACTCATGGTTGTAGTCTTCGTTAAGCTTAAGTGCTTAAATGTTAATATCTCATGGACATCGATCGTCTCATGCAGGCCTAAATATTTGGTCACGAAAATTCACTCCAAGATCTTTTTGTCTAATATCTTGCTTTTAAAAATCTGGTTTATACAGAAGTGTGGATGTAAGAATATCCCATAACATGCCTTGAGTAGATTGGGGGAGAATATTATTGTTGATATAAAAGGCGGAGGTGTAATGATGCAACAAGAAGAAACTTTAGCTCTACATGAAACATTAGAAACTCATGAGATTCTAAATTTCAAAACCGTCTGCTTGCTTCGTTCAAAACTGATGCAAGGACTATGTTTTGATAATGAATTGAAGCAATTAATGGAAAAAGATGTGCAACAATCCATTCAAGCGATTAAGGAAATAACTGCTTATTATAACCAAAATGAACTATTACACTAGTTAGAGGTGAGGTAATGCAAGACTATTTAGATCCAAGGAATGCTGAGGGAATGCCTAACTTAGCAGACTCTGCATTTGCGATGGATTTTTTATTATCAGTTAAAAATGGCATCCGCAACTATGGTTTTGCGATAACTGAAACAGCTAGTCCTGAATTAAGAAAAATATTAACGAGTCAAATGGAAAGAGCATTAGATCTACATGCAGAAATAGCGGACTTTATGATTAAAAAAGGCTGGCTAAACCCTAAAGATTTTAAAACTCAATACGAAGTGGATTTAAAAGCGGCTGAAACAGCTGTTCAAATAGCTGAAATGAATTTATTTCCAATAGATACTGACCGAAGAGGAATGTTTGCTACGCCAGATCAATAAAAAAGGAGGGATATTTTTATGAAAGCTGTCACCTATCAAGGGATAAAAAATATTGAGGTAAGAGAAGTGAAGACACCAGATATTGAGAATCCCGATGATATTATAGTAAAAGTAACAACTTCGGCTATTTGTGGTTCTGACTTACATTTGATCCATGGAATGATCCCAAACTCACCAACGGATTTTGTTATCGGCCATGAGCCGCTGGGGATTGTCGAAGAAGTGGGTCCTGAAGTGACAAAAGTTAAAAAGGGAGACCGGGTCATAATCCCGTTCCAACCGGCTTGTGGGCAATGTTGGTATTGTAATCATGATTTGACCAGTCAATGTGATAATTCTAACCCTCACGGAGAGATGGGAGGTTTCTTTGGTTACTCGGAGTTAACCGGGGGACTTGCTGGTGGACAGGCGGAGTATTTACGAGTTCCTTTTGGAAATTTTACTCCTTTTAAGATACCTGATAATTGTGAGATAGAAGATGAAAAACTAGTGCTTCTTGCAGACGCAGCTGGAACAGCTTACTGGAGTGTCGATCATGCTGGCGTAAAAAATGGTGACACAGTGGTCATTTTAGGTTGTGGCCCTGTAGGTTTACTTGCACAAAAATTTGCTTGGTTAAAAGGAGCAAAACGTGTCATTGCTGTAGACTATATTGATTATCGTTTAAAACATGCAAAGCGGACAAATAAGGTTGAAACCATCAATTTTGAACAACATCAAAATACGGGTGAATATATTAAAGAACTGACTAAGGGTGGAGCGGATGTTGTCATTGACGCAGTCGGGATGGACGGGAAATTTACTCCTATGGAGTTCCTAGCGACTGGTTTAAAATTACAAGGTGGCTCGATGGGGGCGCTAGTTATTGCAAGTCAAGCTGTACGCAAAGGTGGAACGATCCAAGTCACAGGTGTGTACGGTGGAAGATATAATGCGTTCCCATTGGGTGATATTTTTCAACGAAATGTAGATATAAAAACAGGACAGGCACCTGTCATTCCGTATATGCCATACCTATATGAGTTGGCAAATCAAGGAAAAGTGGATATGGGGGATATTATTACACATGTATTGCCTCTTGAGCAAGCAAAGCATGGCTATGAAGTGTTTGATACTAAAACTGAAGATTGTATAAAGGTTGTATTAAAGCCCCATTAACGAGGACCGTTTTATAGCTTTTTGTAACTCAGACTTTGCCTTGGGTCCACGGACCTTGAAAATTTTTGTTTGAAAGATTTATACATCTCCTTAATCTTATTGATTGCCCAAACGAATCTGAAGCTTGGTGCATATTTTAATAGTGACCTAGTAAAATTGGAGGTGTATAGAATGAGTGGTAAAGGCGGATATGGTACAGGTTTTGCTTTACTTGTCGTACTGTTTATCCTATTGATCATTGTTGGTGCAGGTGGCTACGGAAGAGGTTACGGCGGTTACGGCTATTGGTAAACTTATTTTGAATAAGTAAAGTGTGGTTTTATGATTAAAGCTACACAAATTAGGAAAAACAGAGAATCCGTAAACTATCGCAAACAATAAAAAATAAAATGAAAATGACCTTCAAATTATAAGGTAATTTGGAGGTCTATTTTTGTTGATAAAGGGATTTTGATCATTGTTTTGGGTGAATTTGTAAATAAATATGGGGGCAGCTAGTAATCCACAGCAAAATACACTACACTTTTATTTGCAAATTGTTCTACAAACTGGTGATTTCATTGCGTATGAAAAATAATCGGAAAAACTCCGGTTAAATTGGGAAATACCTAAATTCCCCTAAAAATCTGAGGAGTTTTTCCGGGTTAGACTATCCAAATATTTGAATTTTTGTGTTATTAAGAGCGGTTAATCGGAATATCTCCGTTTATATCCTCTTCTTAAGCTTCCTCTAAATACAATAGCAGGAAATTCTCCTCCTATAAATTCTCATTGAAGGTAGCGGAAATGTTTTCTTCGTGAGCAATTAATAGCAAAATAGCAAGGGATAACCTCCGCCTTGCTATTTCTAATGTTTTTAATTTCTCTAGCTTTGCAAATTGCCCCTAAATTTTAAAGTGCAAAAAGTTCTCCCTGTTTTTTCTTTAATATTGGTTAAATCTGTATTCATTTAACACACATCATACCGTTCTTATAGCTGCATACAAGTTATTCAAGTCTAATGTTCTAGATATTTTTTTAAGGTTTGTTGAAGGGTACCTCTTGTATTAGCCTTGTCTCTGAAAGTAATTCCATCATGAATCATATTTCTGACCAATTCAGGGCGTAAACCAGTTAAAACAGCTTCACAACCCATCAACGAAATACCACTTAAAACTTTACGGAAATGGTCTAATATGTCTTTTTCCATAGTAACAACGCCAGAAAGATCAATTATGAGGGTTTCAACTTTTAATTGTTCAATGTCAGTTAGAACCTTTTCCTCAATCGTCTTAATGCGATATGAATCAATTAAACCTATTAAAGGTAGAACAGCAACCGTACGACTAACAGGAATAATCGGAACAGATAAATGTTCCACCACTTGTCTTTGAGATTTAATCAACTCGTCTTTATAATGCGAATAACTAAGGAAAAAGTTGTTCAAAAATTGGTCAATCCGATCATTAATCAATTTTTCTTGTTCATAAAATTGATCCATGGTACTTCTCTTTTCATGTAACTGTTCAAATTTATAAAGGAAATGCCATAAAGTCCTTCTAATCGCTTGGACCCATTCTAGCTTAAAAGCGAGCGTTAGAGAATGTTTTGCCCACACGACACCTTCCTGTTCGGCAAAACTTACGAGCTCAGTTTCTTTTTGTTCAACAACATATATTACTAACTTCTGTGCATTTACAAGAAGATCAATATTTCCTGTTTGCAGTATGTCTTGAATTTTAGAGGCGACGTTTACAGCCTCTGATAAAAGTTTGTTTTCAAATTGCGCTTTATTATTAATGATAAACTCAGTAATTGAGGACTTTTCATCGTACGTCAAACCCATCCTGTTTTGCAACTCCTTTATGAAATCCTGGTGAAATTTTTCTTGTATAGGTTGAATTTCGACATGTTTCCTTCATTTCCTGCTTGTAATCCATATTTTTACTACAGTGGTAGTGAAAAGTATTCATTGTAGTTGCTGTTAACTAAATAAAAGTTATGCACAAATTAATTTTTCTTGCATGTCCAAGTGTTTTTTTGTTCATGTAGTGTTAAAGAGCGATGCTGGTTTTCTGGTATGGTGATTGTAACAGAGGACACGAAGACTCTTCGACAATGCGAGGCCAAGGCTGACCCGACAAGGCGAGGAGTAAGAAATGCGTGGCCGAATATCATGAAAAAGAGGCTCTGAGAAAAGAAGTTTTGCCTCTGTGGGCAGAGCTAGAAAGACTCTCGGACACCACGCGGATAACCAAGTGGCTTGAGCGGAAGTCAACAAAAGGGTTTCACAGAGGCTTTTTACTTAAGAAACATCAGGGAAAGAAGCGGTACCTCATAAAGATAGATAGGATAGAATTTATTTAGTGTTAACCAGTTAAAATCAGGACAGTTAGCAATTGTCGAAAATTGTAGATAATTTTAGTGAAAATAAGTATTGTTTTAATTTTTGCAATAATGTATAAATTGAGTAAGTAAGTATTCACTAACCTTAGCTGAAAGTGGGGAAATGATGGGGCAAAAAACAAATACAAAAGAAAAAATCATCCAAAAGTCAAGAAAATTATTTGCTGAACGCGGGTACAATGGGGCAACAACCGCGGAAATCGCACGTAGAGTTGGTGTCTCAGAAGCTGCTTTATATAAGCATTTTAAAAATAAAAAAGAAATCTTCTTAGCTTGTATTACTCCGTCTGTTTTTAAAAAAGTAGAGAATGATCTTGAGCCTGATGTACATGATATCATCCAGGCACGTATGGATTTAGTACGCAGCAATCTAGATAGTTTTAACATTCTATTTAGGGAGTACCCTTATCATCCGGAATTGGCAAAAGTATTTTTAGAACAGGTTTATACCCAAGACAAACATATGAAACACCTTATGAAAAAAGTTGCGAACGATCAATTAACTCCAGTGCAGTCCCTATTATATGAAATAGGAATTACCAGTGCGATTTGGGCAATTTTAAACTTTGAAAAGGTTCAAGAGCAGGTTAGCCCTGAAACAATGCCATTAGGTAATATTAGTGAAGAGATAGCTGAGTTTGTGTTATATGGGGTAGCTGGAAAAAAAGAAAGTCAATAAGTTTATTCTTGTTTTTCCTATTGAAGTAAAAGTATTAAGAAATCAAGCTTAGATATAATTAGAAGGTTTGGGGGAAATTTTATCTATGGAAAAGCAAATGCGGATTCCGCAACCAAAAACATATGGACCACTGGGAAATGTTCCTTTACTTGATAAGGACGAACCAACATTATCACTCTGTAAGTTAGCCGATGAGTATGGACCTATTTTTCGCATGGAGTTTTATGGTGGATTTTCACAAATTGTTCTTTCTGGAGAGGAATGGGTTAAGGAAGTTTGTGATGATTTTAAGTTTGATAAAAGTCTTGCTGGAGGACTTCATTTTGTCCGCGCATTTGCTGGGGATGGGTTGTTTACTGGAAAAACACAAGAACCCAATTGGCAAAAAGCACATAATATTTTGATTCCATCATTCAGTCAACAAGCGATGAAAGGCTACCATTCTATGATGGTAGACATTGCTTTACAATTAGTGCAGAAATGGGCTAGATTGGGTCAAAATGAGAGCATTGATGTACCCGATAATATGACAAGACTAACGTTAGATACAATCGGTTTGTGTGGATTTAATTATCGTTTCAACAGCTTTTATCAAGAAGAACATAACCCTTTTATCATCAGTATGGTCAACTCTTTAGATGAAGCCATGCATCAAAGTACACGTTTACCGATTCAAAATAAGTTGTATATTTCTAAGAAAAAGCAGTTTGAACAAGATATTCAGGCGATGTTCTCTCTGGTTGATAAATTGATTGCAGAACGAAGAGAACAAGGCGACCAAGGTGAAACCGATTTGCTTGCACGGATGTTAACAGCTAAGGATCCACAGACAGGCGAGCAATTAGATGATGAAAATATTCGATTCCAGATCATTACGTTCCTTATTGCAGGACATGAGACAACAAGTGGGTTACTATCATTTGCTCTGTATTTAATGCTCAAACATCCAGAGGTTATGAAAAAGGCTTACGCAGAAGTTGACCAAGTGCTAACAAGTCCTATTCCGACCTATAAACAAGTTACACAGCTTAAATATATTCGACAGATACTAAACGAATCCTTACGTCTTTATCCAACTGCACCGCAATTTACCTTATATGCCAAGGAAGATATGGTGTTAGGTGGAAAATATCCAATTGAAAAGCGTCAAAATGTTGTTGTATTATTGCCACAACTTCATCGCGACAAAAATGCTTGGGGTGAAGATGCTGAGGAGTTTAAGCCTGAGCGTTTTGATAATCCGAAGAATATTCCACACGATGCTTACAAACCATTTGGGAACGGGCAACGAGCATGTATTGGAATGCAATTTGCTCTTCATGAGGCTACATTAGTACTCGGTATGATTTTACAGCATTTTGAGTTAGTCGATCATGAAAATTATGAATTGAAAATTAAACAAACATTAACTCTTAAACCAGACAATTTTAAGCTACGAGTTAAGCTTAGAAATAAGAAAATATTGGATCCTTTCTCCCTAACAACGGAGGCTAAAAGAACGAAACAACTGGATAAAAAAGGAGCGGGAAAACTACTGGGGGTAGATAATAAACCATTGCTTGTTTTGTACGGATCCAATATGGGAACGGCTGAAGGAGTTGCCCGGGATTTAGGGGACCTTGCAAATGCTTATGGGGTAAAGACGGAAGTAGGCACCCTCGATGATTATATTGGTCGTTTACCTAAAGAAGGAGCAGTGATTATTGTTACATCATCCTATAACGGGAAACCGCCTAAAAATGCCCGAAAGTTTGTAAAATGGCTAGACACTGTGCAGTATGGTGAATTAAAGGGTGTAAATTATGCGGTGTTTGGATGTGGGGACCGAAACTGGGCAAGTACTTATCAAAACGTTCCATCTATGATCGATGAACAGTTGGAGCAGAAAGGGGCAACAAGATTTTCCCAACGAGGTGAGGCAGATGCAAGCGGTGAGTTTGAAAAACAACTTGAACAGTGGAAAAAAGAATTGCTTTCAAATGCGCTCAAGGCCTTTGGGTTAAAATTTGAAGGTAGCTCTGAACAAAAACAAGCGTCCAATGGTCTAGGCATGCAATTTGTAACAGGTACTGAGTTGTCATTAGAATATAACGATCGGATTTCAGAAGGCTTTGTTGACGCTACAAAGCTATCAATTCCTGAGGAAGTGGCTTTTAAGGAAGGAGATAAGCTCGGTGTGTTTCCTAGTAATGAAGCCGAAATCGTAGATCGTGTGTTAAAACGATTCAAACTGAATGCACATGATATTGTGGTTCTAAAAAATACGGAATCAACTACCTATCTTCCGATTAATAGGCCAATCTCTCTGGATCATTTACTTCAAAACTGGCTGGATCTAACACAACCTGCTACTGCTGAGCAGGTGAAAGAGTTAGCGGCTATTACGGTATGTCCACCACATAGATTTGAATTAGAGGCTATGGCTGAAGAAGGAGTATATGAGAAACGTATTCTTGAAACAAAAATAACTGTGTTGGATTTATTAGAAAAATATGAAGCATGTGAATTGTCGTTTGAACGTTTTATTGAAATGCTACCACCTTTAAAGCCAAAATTCTATTCTATATCAAGTTCTATTGAGAAGAAAGAAAATAATCGGATGTCTGTCTAGTGTTGGAAATAAAAGAATAATTTTGAAAAAAAGCAGAGAATTAGTCGTTTCTCTGCTTTTTTTACTGATTTTTGCTAAGTGCAGTCATTATGCGAGTAGTTGAGGATAATGATTGTTAAGGATAATGTCAAAATCATCATTACGTAAGGAACAATGCACCGACGATCCTGTCGCTAACTTCGTTAATAATCCGAATATAATATTATGTACAGTATTCCATTGTGGTCCCTAGTTCAATAACCCAAGTAACATTTTGTGGGGAATGGACATTGTTGTATAAATTAAAATTATTGAGTATATAAGGTAGACATCCACTATTTTCCTGCTTGTCCCTATATCGTAAAAAGTTGACAGCGAAATCGGTGTTACAAATAAATCCTCATCTTTTAGAGCCATGGACGTGTTTTCCCATTTTAGCATGTCTATCTGAGGCTTTAACCATATCCACTTATTCGAATGATTTTATCTAATTTCGCCCAACATTTAGTCTCGAATTTCTGTGAACTGAATGATTAGTATGGTTATATTGTTAAGATTATTTTAGGATGTTCATAATTATAAAGAAGCAACAGGGTAGGCACCTTATATACGATTGTTAAGGTCTTATAGAATAAAAGAACTGTATGAGTTTAAATTGTTGGTAAGAGGGGGAGGAAAAGAGAAAAAACGGATGCTGCTATTAAGCATCCGTTTTAATTTATGCAACTTTGGCTTGTTTTTTCTTATTTTCTGACTGCTGGACAACAACGGCTGCCGAGGCATCGCCAATGACATTTAAACTTGTCCTGAACATATCTAGAATGCGGTCGATGGCTGCTACTAGGGCGATTCCTTCAAGTGGAAGGTTAACAGATTGAAGAACCAACGTAAGCATGATTAAACCTGCACCAGGAACTCCGGCTGCTCCAATAGATACAAGGACTGCCATTAACATTACTGTGAATATCTGAATTACCGATAACTCGATGTTGAAGAATTGAGCGATAAAGATAACAGCAATTCCTTGATAGATGGCAGCTCCATCCATGTTAATAGTTGATCCTAGTGGTAAGACAAATGAAGAGATCTCTTTAGAAACACCTAGGTTTTCTTCCGTGTTTTTTATTGAAACAGGTAAAGTAGCTGAACTGCTGGCTGTTGTAAAAGCCACTAAACCCGCAGGGGCAATCCCTTTTACAAATTTGATTGGACTCATTTTTCCTAATGTTTTTACTGCTATTGAATAAGTGACAAATAGCTGAATGGCACACGCGATTGCTACAGCAAGAATTACTTTTAATAAAGGTAAAATGATCGACAAACCATAATTTCCTACAATTGGAGCCATGATCCCGAAAATTCCAATAGGTGCAAGCTTCATAATGACACCGGTAATTTTGTACATGACCTCCGCTAAAGCATCAAAAACGTTGGCTAACGGTTTTGCTTTTTCCCCAACAGCAGTGATTGCAATTCCGACCGCAATCGCAATAAAGATTATTTGAAGAATATTGCCAGTACTAAGCGATTCAAACGGATTTGTTGGAATTATGTTTAAAAATGTTTCTAGGAAACTAGGTATCTCTTGCTGTTCCGTATTTTCTGTAGGCACTGCAATGTTAAGACCTTTTCCTGGTGCGATAATTGTTCCGATAAGTAAACCAATAGTAACTGCCATAAAAGTGGTTACCATAAAATAAGCAAGAGTTTTCCCACCTACAGTCATGAGCTTTTTAACATTATCTAGGCTTGTAATTCCAGTAATTAAGGAAGCCAATACTAAAGGCACTACAATAAACTTGATAAGTCGAAGAAAGAAGTCACCTAACGGTTGGACAACTTCCATCTTAGGACCAAAGATGACTCCAAAAATAATCGCTAAGACAAACCCAATAAAAATTTGTCCCAGCATTCCAATCTTTTTCATAAATAACCTCCTTAACTTGTAATTACATCATTCGGCTGTAGTAAAGGGATGTTGGAAAGATCCACAGATTCAGGATATTTAATTCCTTGACCTGTATTTAAGCAAATAACTTTATCTGTTTCTTTAATCCAATTTTGTTCTCGTAATGTTCTCGCTGCAGCAAAGGTCGCAGCTCCTTCTGGACAAATAAAATTCCCTTCCATTTTAGCAACTTCTACTTGTGCTTGAGAAAGCTCTGTTTCTGAAACAGCTACAGCACATCCATTCGTTTTATAGATGGCTTCAAGTACAAGGAAATCTCCCAGTGCTTTAGGTACATTAATACCAAATGCACTAGTTTCTGAGTTGTCCCAAAACTCGGACTCCGTTTTCCCTTCTTCCCAAGCTTTGACAATAGGTGCACAACCTTCGGCTTGAACTGCGACAAGCCTTGGAAGCTTTTCAGATGAAATCCAGCCTAGCTCCTGCATTTCAAGAAGAGCTTTATAAATACCGATAAGTCCGACGCCGCCCCCTGTAGGGTAAAGAATTACATCAGGGATTTCCCAGTTTAGCTGCTCTAATATTTCATAGCCCATTGTCTTCTTACCTTCGATACGGTATGGCTCTTTTAAAGTGGAAGCATCGTAAATACCATTCTCTTTAACAAGCTTCCCAACGATCTTACCTGCATCGCTGATTAATCCATTTACTAAGTAAAGGTCACCACCAGAGACAGCTACCTCCTTGCGGGTAATGGCAGGGGCATCTTCTGGCATAACAATGGTTGCTTTAATCCTTGCTCTGGCAGAATAAAGGGCCCATGCAGCACCGGCATTACCATTAGTAGGCATAGCAAGTTGCTTTACTCCAATTTCTTTTGCCTTTGAAACTCCAACACTAGCCCCGCGAGTTTTAAACGATCCTGTAGGAATGATTCCTTCATCCTTAATATACAAGTTTGGGATGTTCATATTTTCACCAAGTTTTTTCAAATGAACGAAAGGAGTCATTCCTTCACCTAACGTTACAACGTTCTCTTCGTTTTTGACTGGAAGGACCTCATGGTATCTCCACAAGCTGTTTTCACGTGAAGTTAAGTCCTCTTTATTAAAAGTACCTTTCACTTCATCAAGTTTATAGCGTACTAATAATGGCGCTCCGCATTTACAAAGTTGCTGGATTTCACTTTCTGCATAAATTTCTTGGCACTTTGGGCATTCAAGGTGTGATACGTAACTATAAGACATTTCCATTCCTCCAATAATTTATATTGCTATGTAGCTATGTTTGTTAGAAATCGATCAATGCAGTCATTAACGCATTAGCAATATTCTAAATGATGAATAATGTACTTATAGATTAAATAATAGTATTCCGACTTGTCAACTCGAATTTATAGGGTATATTAAATATATAACAAATTATCAATGAGTATGACATTGGATCACGACGTAAAACTTGAAGGAAAAGACAAAAAAGATTTTATTGCATAAAACCGACTTGACTTATAGGAATAGTAAAATTATTATAAACTTAATCATTTTTTGACCCAAAACGGTGGGAAATTATGAAAATAGTATTTATAATGACAAAGAATGACAAGTTTAGATTTTTTTGTGAGGTGGATATAGTTGCAACTTCAGGTATTGAACAGTCCGTTTAATCAAGAGCAGGTAGAGCTTCTTAACAGTCTACTGCCAACGTTGACTGAATCACAAAAAGTATGGTTGAGCGGTTTCCTTGCTGCTTCGCAGTCTAATATTCCTGCGAGTGCTCCATTAGAAGCAGCGATCAAACAGGTGAGTGAAGCTTCTGTCGCAAACTTAGGGCAACCAATTTCGAAGGAAGTAACCATTTTATATGGTTCACAAACTGGGAATGCGCAAGGACTTGCGAAGAAATCAGGGAAAAAGCTTGAAGACAATGGCTTCAATGTAACTGTGTCGTCAATGAGTGATTTTAAACCGAATAATCTAAAAAAACTGACAAACTTATTGATTATTGTGAGCACACATGGAGAAGGAGATCCTCCAGATAATGCTTTATCCTTTCATGAATTTGTTCATGGACGTCGCGCACCAAAACTAGAAAATTTACATTACTCTGTGTTGTCCCTAGGAGATAGTTCATATGAGTTTTTCTGTCAAACAGGGAAAGATTTTGATCAGCGTTTGGAAGAACTAGGCGGTACTAGGCTTTACCCACGCTTTGATTGTGACCTTGATTTTGATGAACCTGCTGCAGAATGGCTTGATGGTGTTTTAGCCAGTCTTAATGAGTCACAAGGCGGCAATGTCAATCAAGGAAAAGAAACTTCGAGTTCTGTGACGACTGAAACAGTAGAACCTATTTATTCCAGAACGAATCCTTTTAAAGCGGAAGTACTTGAGAATATTAATTTAAACGGTCGTGGGTCTAATAAGGAAACCCGCCATTTAGAATTATCTCTTGAAGGGTCGGGTCTAACGTATAAACCGGGAGACAGTCTTGGCATTTACCCAGAAAATGATCCTGAATTAGTGGAGTTGCTTCTTGAGGAACTTCAGTTTAGTCCTGATCAAACCGTGACAATCAATAAACAAGGTGATATTCGATCTTTAAAAGAAGCACTTGTGTCTTACTATGAGATTACAGTGTTAACCAAGCCTCTTATCCAAAAAGTTGTTGAACTTAATAATCATGACGAACTTCGCCAATTATTAATTCCTGGAAATGAAGAGAAACTTAAAGTCTACTTGGACGGTCGGGATTTACTTGATTTAGTACGTGATTTTGGAAGATGGGGAAGTTCCGCACAGGAATTTGTTTCAATCCTTCGTAAAATGCCAGCACGTCTTTATTCAATTGCTAGTAGCCTTGAAGCCAATCCTGATGAAGTTCATTTGACGATTGGTGCTGTTCGCTATGACACTCATGGTCGCAAACGCAAAGGGGTAGCATCTATCCATTGTGCAGAACGTTTGCAACCTGGAGACACTGTATCAGTATTTGTTCAACATAATGATAATTTCCGTTTGCCAGAAACAGCGGATACACCAATTATCATGGTCGGACCTGGAACAGGAGTGGCTCCATTCCGTTCCTTCATGCAGGAGCGCGAAGAAATCGGGGCACAAGGTAAGTCATGGATGTTCTTTGGAGACCAACATTTTGTTACCGACTTTTTATATCAAACAGAATGGCAGAAGTGGTTAAAAGACGGTGTGCTAACCAAAATGGATGTTGCGTTTTCCCGCGATACTGCTGAAAAAATTTATGTTCAGCATCGAATGCAAGAGCATAGTAAAGAATTATTCAACTGGCTTCAAGAAGGGGCAGTTGTGTATGTTTGTGGAGATGAGAAGCATATGGCGCATGATGTCCACAACACTTTACTAGATATCATTGAAAAAGAAGGGAATTTAACCCCTAAACAAGCAGAAGAGTATTTGGCTGAGATGCAGCAGCAAAGACGTTACCAACGTGATGTATATTGATTGGGATTTGAAAGGAGTAATTTCAACATGGTGAACAAAACTTTATCAGCGCCAGAAGGAGCTCCAAGTGATGTAGAGCGCATAAAGAGAGAGAGCAATTATTTACGTGGAACGCTAAAAGAAGTGATGCTAGACCCAATAAGCTCGGGTATTCCAGATGATGATAACCGGTTAATGAAACATCATGGTAGTTATTTACAAGATGATCGTGATGTTCGTGTCGAGCGCCAAAAGCAAAAGCTAGAGCCTGCCTACCAATTTATGTTACGTGTTAGGATGCCAGGTGGAGTATCTACACCTTCCCAATGGTTGGTAATGGATGAGTTAGCTGATAAATATGGGAATGGAACTTTGAAGCTAACAACACGCGAAACCTTTCAGATGCATGGGATTCTCAAATGGAATATGAAATCCACGATTCAAGGGATTAATGAGGCATTATTAGATACGATTGCAGCCTGTGGAGACGTAAATCGTAATGTGATGTGTACATCAAATCCCTATCAATCTGAGATCCATGCAGAAGTCTATGAGTGGTCAAAAAAACTAAGTGATGACTTGTTGCCTAAGACACGTGCTTATCATGAGATTTGGCTAGATGAAGAAAAAGTAGCCGGTACTCCAGAAGTGGAAGAGGAAGTTGAACCAATGTATGGTCCGCTTTACCTACCACGTAAGTTTAAGATTGGTATTGCTGTCCCACCAGCTAATGATATTGATGTGTTTTCACAGGATTTAGGCTTTATTGCGATTATTGAAGATGACAAACTTGTCGGTTTCAATGTTGCCATCGGCGGTGGAATGGGAATGTCGCATGGGGATAAAGAAACATATCCTCAGCTAGCAAAAGTTATTGGTTTCTGCAAACCGGATAAATTATATGAGGTTGCAGAAAAAACAATTACAATTCAACGTGATTATGGGAACCGCTCTGCTCGTAAAAATGCTCGATTTAAGTATACGGTTGACCGTCTTGGGCTAGACGTAGTCAAAGAAGAATTAGAGTCTCGTCTCGGGTGGGCTTTAGATGAAGCAAGGCCCTATCATTTTGAACATAACGGAGACCGCTACGGTTGGGTCAAGGGAATCAAAGGCAAATGGCATTTAACCCTTTTCATTGAGGGTGGTCGAATAAAGGATTATGAAGATTTCAAGTTGAAGACCGCTTTACGTGAAATTGCCAAAGTCCATACTGGGGATTTCCGCTTAACGGCAAATCAAAATTTGATCATCGGCAATATATCAAGTCAAAAGAAGAAAAAAATTACAGAGTTGATTGAACAATACGGCTTAACAGATGGCAGTCATTATTCTGCCCTCCGCCGAAATTCAATGACTTGTGTAGCCTTGCCTACCTGTGGTTTAGCAATGGCCGAAGCGGAACGATACTTACCAAGCCTAATAGATAAAATCGATGAGATTATTGAAGAAAATGGTTTAAGAAATGAAGAAATTACGATTAGAATGACAGGTTGTCCGAATGGGTGTGCGCGTCACGCACTTGGCGAAATTGGTTTTATCGGTAAAGCAGTAGGAAAATACAATATGTATTTGGGTGCAGCATTTGATGGAAGCCGTTTAAGTAAAATGTATCGAGAAAATATTGGCGAAGAAGAGATATTAACTGAACTTCGTAAACTATTCCCTCGATACGCAAAAGAACGCCATGAGGGCGAACATTTTGGAGACTTTGTTATTCGAGTGGGAATCGTCAAAGAAACTACGGATGGCACCAATTTTCATGAATAATGAAAAAAGACAGGTTTTATATGAACCTGTCTTTTTCCTTTTTATTAAAAAGATTAAAATAAACATTAGGAGGAAAATGTTTTCAAAATATTCATATTTGCAGAGAAAATAAGGTTGTTCTACTAAAGTTATCGGTGTAAAATATTGGAGAATAATAGATTTTGCCGATTTATATTGTGTTTACGTTAGAGGAGGTTTTCAGGCGGACTAAATATTTTTTTAGAAACAAATGAATGAGTATTCATTCAACTTTAAAATTTGTTTTATGACTAAGAGGTGAAGGAAAATGGGAGAAGAATACACAAGCAATCCTTATGAATCATTTAGAGTATTTAGTGAAATGTGGGAGAAGCGCTTAAACGACTTACTCATTAAGTCCATTGATCAGCGCGAACTAACGATGTTGACTCAACTTGGTGTCACGGCTCACTCTAGATATATTGAAAGAATGAAGCGAAATCAAGAGTTAATCGCAAATATGATAAACATTCCAACCAAAAAAGATGTGGCCAATGTTGCAAAGTTAACAGTGCAAGCAGAAGAAAAATTAGATATCCTCCAACAACAAATATGGGAATTACAAGATGCCTTTACATTAGCCTTTCGGGAACAAAATAAACTTTTTAAAGAATTCATGGAATTTAATCAAAATTTACAAACAGAATGGGATAAATCCAAAAAAGAATTAATTGAAGTTAAGAAAATAAACACCGAGGTTAAGAAGTTAAGACAAGAATTGGCTGATTATCAGGGAACAAAAACCATCGTAGAGGAATTAAAAACTGAATTAACTCAGCTTAAAGAAATTAAATCAGAAGTGGCGCAGTTTAAAGAGATGGTGAGAATGGAGAATCAGAAAAAACCACTTGTCACGGCTGAATAAACAATAGGGGGGGTGTTCCTACAATTCTCTTTCATTGACAAGTGATTTCACCTTGAAATCAAAAATGAGAATTTTTTCATCAAACTTAAACGAAAACAACTTGATCAAATTATATGAAAGGAGTGGGTTTCAATGGGATCCACATTAAAAGGGCGATTACCAGTCCCGAATTTGAATACCGAAAAGGACCGTTGGTGTCAACTTTATAAAGTTTTAAATGAACCGAGGCCCGAAATTATCCCGTCGCCAAGACAAGCTGTTTGGAAAAAGAATAAGTCTGTCTTATGGTATTATCCTGCCAAAGAAAAGAAATACGATATTCCGCTCTTTATGGTATATTCACTATTGAATAAACCTTATATACTAGATATATCCGAACAAAACAGTGTTATTGGAAATTTGACGAAACAAGGTTATGACGTATATATGTACGATTGGGGATCCCCAGGGTTAGAAGATAAAGATATTACATTAGACAACTATATACTAGATTATTTAGAAATGGCGATTAGAGTGGCATTGAGGCATTCAAAGGTTTCAGAAATATCTTTAGTTGGCTATTGTATTGGAGGTACATTATCTGCCATTTTGGCTTCAATTACGGATTTACCAATCAAAAACTTGGTATTAGCTGCGGTACCGATTGATTATAGTGATTTTATATTACCAGACCAATGGGTGAATGCGATTCAGGATGGAACACTTAATCTCGATCGAATGATCAATGCTTATGAAGTGATCCCATCTGAATTTTTATATGCTACACTACTTGCATTACAAGGCTTTAATATCGGCCCTAACATCAATCTCATTACGCGCGGACATGATCAAGCGTATGTAGACAAGTGGCGAAGGATGGATAAATGGTTGAAAGATCCTGTCACATTCTCGGGCGCAGCCTTTAAACAGATGTTAAATGAATTATACAAGAACAATAAACTTGTAAAAGGTGAGTTGGTTATTGGCGGTAAGCGAGTGGATTTAAGAAACATTGATTGTAACATATTGGTTATTACATCGACAAACGATAATTTAGTACTTGAGAGTCAAAGCCTGCCGGTTATGGATCTTGTCTCTAGTGAAGACAAAACGTATCAGTTAGTTGAGGCTGGCCATGTATCAATTTGTTTAACTGGTAAATTTGCATTTGCGATTGACCCATGGTTATCCACACGTTCTGATCTTAACTAAAGCGAAAAAGCGAGGGGATTTTACTTCTCGCTTTTTTTTCCTATATATAATGAAAAAAAGAATGTAAGATTGTTTGACAAAAGAGATGAAATCTCTCCCAATCTTTTCTATATTTTAATAAATATTAGAATCCTTTTAGGAAGGAGAGATAGACATGACAGTAAGAAAAGCAATGGTTGGAGACTATATCATGTCCATAAAAGGGATCAAGGGACAAGTAGAAAAAGTGAATGAGAACTCTGTTATTATAGAAATTATAGAAAACTTATCTCAATACGAATTTAGCAATAACCGGACGGTGGTTTCCCATAAAAATTATATTGTTGTTTAATATGGCCCTTTTCTCAAAGATGCTGCTTTTTTAAGGGAATATAGAATAATTTATTTCCATTCTAAAAATCGTCAACTACGTAGTAACACAGAGAAAAACTTATTTCGCGTTAAAATCGGCTTTAGGATTATAACAACAAAGTTTACGAAAAAGCCTTAAATTTAGTGTCTCCAGAACATAAAACAGGTATTACAAGGGAAATATAGTCTTAGTACAACTGAACAGGAGGTTGAAAATGGATAATAAAGCGAACTTAGAACAACTATTAAAAGAATATGGCTATCCTATTGAAGCTATTGATCGATTTATGAAAGATGTGGAAAGTTTAGATTATGAAGAAGCTAAACAACGGATTATGCCTTATAAGGATATAACAGCGGAACGTTCCTAAATGAACTTAGTAAAATACATCTTCGATAAAAGGAGGATATAGAAGTGATGAAAAAGGAAGATAAAGAAGTGGAAAAAAACCAGAAAACGGACTTTACGGAGTCGAGGCAGAAGATAGTCTCCAATCAATAAATTTTGCAACAACAGAGAATCCCTATTTAAATGAACACTTTCAAGAAGAACCTGAGGATTAACCATAGACAAACGTCCTGTCTTCGCCTTTAGCTCGCCTACCAGCAAGTTTTCTTTCTAAACTTCCATATTAATACCAATTTAAGATTGGAAAGTGTTACAATGGAAGGAAAGAGGGGGAATGATCGTGGTTATTCAATCCAATATGTCGTCCAAAACAATAATTGAAATTTGGGGAATAACATTAGAAGTGTTTAAAAAGTACAATATCCCCATTTCAAGTAATGCGTTAAGTACGATGGTTGACCAAGAAACTTTACCCGAATTATTAAGGGAATTAAATAGGACCATTAGGAGTCCAAAAGAGACTCTTGAAGATTAGGTTTATAAAAAAGAAGAATAGACTGAAAATTGAATATTAATAGGGGTGAATTAAAAAAAGCCAAGAATAGAGGAAGTGGCCCTCACGTCTTTTGGCTTTTTGTTTGGTTCAAAATCTTTTATTCTAGTCTTTTTTTGCCAACCCCTCTGTAAATAATCGAAGCGGGGTTGTCAATTTCCACGATTTACTATTGAGTACATTTTGAAGTCGTTTATGAAGATATTTACTTTCTTCCTCAACGATTATAAGTCTTTGTTCCAATTGTTTAATTTTAAGCTCTTTCTTTTTTAACATGCATAATAATTCTTTTTGGTTTGCTTCTGGCAATGTTTCTTCTCCTTTACCCTCTAGATAGTTAAACACGAGCACCTCCAAATCTTCTAAAGCAGATAATAAGTCAACCGATAATTCTGTCTCAATCCCTAATCGACCGATTTTTTGAAAGTAAAATAGAATAAGTGCGTATAGAAAAAAGATTTGCTCAATTTTGGTTAAATCTTTACCAAGGTTTTGGCCCTCAAGGTAAAAGGTTTTAATCCTTGAGTAGGGAGTTCGTATGCTTGTAAAATACCGGGCGATATCAATAAAATGAGGTCCTATTGTAAAAGTGGACCAATCGAGAACCTTAGGTTGCTGATCTATTTTGCTTATCATTAAATTTTGGTAGGCGAAATCCCCATGTAATAACGAGTAATGTTTTTTTTGATCAATATGTTTATACAGTTCATTATCCATAATGATCCCTTCTAATCGTTGAATGACAAGGGATGCAGCTCTTGGATATTTTTGTTGTTTAATAATTGCTTTAAGTGAATCAAATAGTTTTTGGTTGTATTTTTGTTCATGTATTTGTGTAAAAAAATGGACAACAGAAATAGCCCGCCCCCGCTTAAATTGATAAACGTATTTCGGTTTTGGATAATGTGTGATGATTTCTTGGTATCCAATCGAACTTATTTTTTTAGAAAGTTCCACTACTTCCTCAGACAGATCGGGAGGATTTTCCACACCTTCAATCATTTCAATAGTTAAATACAAGATTCCGTCAATTTGCTGGGAATCTATAAACGATGGGGTAAAAGATTGCAAAATGGGGAACTCCTCTGTTACCTCTTTGTAAAATAGTTCTTCCCGTCCGGCACCAGTAATTTTATTCGTGAAATGGGCAATCTTTGTAAAGTATTTTTTGCCTTCATAAGTATGAATAAACCCACCTAAATTGTTCTTTCCATCCACAAAAATATATTCTGTTTGGACTTTCGAACTGTCCTCGGCAAACCCACTTTGAATCTTATTTATTAATTCACTGATTGAGAGTTGATGTTTCTTTTGCAATCCGATTTGGAACGCCGCTTTCGCCTTTTTTCGATTAAGCAAGAAGGAATATGTCCTTCCTAAACGAAAATGGTAATCTGGTTGATTGGGGTTCAACCTAACAAGCGTTTTTGCTATGTTTTTAGCGGCTACCCAATCTCCTAAAGTATCGTATAAATTATGATATTCTACTAAAATAGTTTCGCTTTGTGGATACTGTTCTTTTCCTTGTTTCAAGATACGTATGGCTTTGGATGGTTGGCCACAAAATCTTAAACATTTTGCATAAGCGACAAAGATATTTTCTTCGGCAATTCCCATCATTTCTTCGAAATATCGTTGGTAATGATCTATTGCTTTCTTCCACTTTTGCTCACGCTGAAATTGTTTTGCAAGTAATAAATTCGAATTCAAAATGTTCACTTCCTTATCATTCTAAATTTAGCAGTGATTTATAATATCTGTCAATTAGATATAATATTTCTATTTTAGGGTAATTTTGGCGCTTTTGTGGAAAAGAATGGAAGGTGCCAGGCACCATCCATTAAATGGATGTTGTTTTTTTGTTTAAAGAGATATTTATATATTGAGTAAAAAAAATTACGTTAAAAAGTAATTAATTATTTCGTTATAGCGTAAAATATATTACATTTAGAAGTAAGGAGGGATATAATGGAAAACTTAAGATTAAATGTTCCATTGCTACGTAGGAAAGTTCCTAATTTAACTTCTGCAGCACGTTCAGTTGGTTTGCGTCCAGCAACAGTTTCGAATCTTTGTACAGGCAAAATATCTGTTGGACGTTCAGAAGTAAGGACATTGGTTGCATTAGCATCACTGGCACAATGTACTCTGGATGAATTGATAATAAGAGGGGAGACGGTTAAAATGATTGAATCAGGGATTAAAACGTTTGATTTGTTCGCACCCATTGCAAAAGGAGGAACAGTTGGTTTAGTCGCTCGACCAGGTATGGGGCAGTTAGTTGTCTTAGCTGAGTTATTCCATCGATTACAAAAGGAAGGCTACAAAACCATTTTGTTAAATCCCAAAGATAACTATCCTCAACTAAGTGATGTTGAAAGTGAAGTAGAAATAATTGTTAGCTCTATTGCTGAGACGTTTGAAAAAATGAAAGCGATTGGTGTGAACCATGATGTATTATTTGCTGCAGACCGTTCCCATGTACTCACTGGTGAAATCTATGAATTACAACGAAATTTAGAGCAAGAAAACATCCAATCCGTTACAACATTCTTGCTGGATTTAAAAGGTTTATCAGTTGATGAAGAATTACCTTATGGACCACTTGAAACGTTATGGCAATTTGACGCTGACCTAGCTGCGCGTCATCGATATCCTGCCGTAAACCCAATTTACTCCACATCATCCATCACAGAGAGCACCCACATAGATCAAACACACCAATCCATTTATAAAAGGGCTCAAAAGTATCTGAGACGTTATCGCGAAATTCGGTCATTAGTCAATGTTAAAGGAATTGCGGGAATACCTTCATCTGAAACGGAGGTATATCATCGAGGCGAACGCCTTGAAGCGTATCTTACACAACCGTTTTACGTTGCAGAAGAATTCACTGGCCAAAAAGGGGAATATGTTAGTCTAGAAGTCACCTTAAAGGATGTTAGGAAAATTCTTGATGGTGGAATGGACGCTGAACCAGTTGAGGACTTACAATTTATCGGAAAACTTTAATGAAAAATAGCCAAAAAATGGATGGTTCACCATCCATTTTTTGGCTATTTGATGAACTTTTTGACCTTTTTCAATCCGTCTTTTACATTTGGGTACCGGAAAGGTAAGTCGAAACGAGTTGATTGTTTTAAAATACTTTTTTCATGTGAAAAAGTATCAAAGCTTCCTTTACCGTGATAAGCCCCGATGCCACTGGATCCAACCCCACCAAATGGAAGATGAGGGGAACCAAGATGGTAAACCGTATCATTAATACATCCTCCACCAAATGCAATAGACTCTAAAACACGCTCCTGAACATTATCGCTTTCAGTAAATAGATATAGAGCTAACGGTTTAGGGTGATGGTCAATCCCACTAATTACTTCATCTAATTGACTGTATTCCATTACAGGGAGGATAGGTCCAAATATCTCATCCTGCATGATTGGGTCTTCCCAGTTAATATTTAATAGAACAGTTGGTTCGATCATTAAGTTATCGCTGTTATAGTTTCCCCCTATCGTTAGTTCCCCGTTGTCGAGAAAAGAACGAAGTCTCTCAAAGTGCTTTACACTCACAATTCGCGTAAATTCGGGATTTTTAAGGGGGTTGTTTCCATATAATTCTATAATCGCTTCACGAAAAAGCGTAATAAATTCCTGTTTGATCTCTTTATGAAGATACAAATAATCAGGCGCAACACATGTTTGTCCTGCGTTTACATATTTCCCCCAAGCAATTCGTTTGGCTGCTAACTTGAGGTTGGCATCATGGTGAACGATACAGGGGCTTTTGCCTCCTAACTCTAAAGTGACAGGTATTAAATTTTTGGCCGCTGCCTCCATAATGATTCTTCCGACCGGTACACTCCCAGTAAAAAAGATATAATCGAATTTTTCGGCCAGCAAAGCTTGGCTAGTTTCGACCCCCCCTTGAACAACTGCAATATACTCTTCAGGAAAAATGTCAGACATCATTCGCGCAAATAAAGCTGAAGTTGTGGGTGTTAATTCGGAAGGTTTGATCACCGCACAATTACCTGCCGCAATCGCGCCAATCAGCGGGGCAATTGCCAATTGAAAAGGATAATTCCATGGAGCAATAATGAGCGCAGCTCCATATGGCTCAGGATAAATATAGCTTGTAGATCCTATGTGCGTAATCGGTGTTTTAACTTTGTGAGGTTTTGCCCAAGATTGTAAGTGTTTAATTGTAAATTTGATTTCCTCTAAAACAATCATAATTTCTGTGGTATAGGAATCAAATTCCGATTTATTGAGATCCGCCTTTAGCGCGTCCATTAATGGTTGTTCATTTTGTTTAACAGATTCTTGTAATGCTTTTAAGGCGTCTAACCGAAACTTGATATCCTTTGTTTTATCGGAATGGAAGAATAATTTTTGCTTTTCAAGTAGTGAGCTGTAGTTTTCCATCTCCAGCCTCCATTTTCATCAACTTATTTTTACCTCATACTATATTTTAACCCTATTGTTTGATGCTCAGCTAAGCTCTTCTCTCAAAGTTCGTTTTTATAAAAATAAATGATTTAGCTATAATTCCATCCCGAAGTCCGTTTAGAAGAGGAGAAAAGAATTTACAAACTAAATAGTAACGTAGAGAAAAGGATATTTTACTTTAAAATTAGCCTCAGGATTTTAACAACAATCCTTACAAAAACAGCCTTTGATATAGAATAGTCAAGTCATTCTTGCCTAGAATTTTCGGCACAGGATAAAGAGGATTTGCTTCTTTAAGTGCTCTTTCAACTAATATTGGTAAATCATCATCTTGGATACCATCCAACTTTTTCGGGATTCCCATATTGTCGTTTAATTTACGGATTTCGTCAATAAACATGTTTGCCTTGCTTTCGATTGTGTCGGCCTCTGCGCCAATTCCTACTAAATCGGCAAGTTCAGCTAATGGTTTATATACACTTTCCCCGTAATACTCAAGAACATATGGGAGGATAACAGCATTTGCTAATCCGTGTGGAATAGAATAAAAACCACCAAGTGTATGAGCAATTGCATGGACATACCCAACATAGGCACGAGTAAAGGCAATACCAGCAAAATAAGCAGCTTTTTGCATGTTCGTTCTGGCAATTAAATTAGATCCGTTCTCAAATGCAGCATATAAGTTTTCAAAAATTAACTTTACGGCTTCTTGGCTACACTGAATCGTTTCTGACGTGTTACTTTTTCCAATATATGCTTCGATTGCATGTGTTAAAGCATCCATCCCTGTTTGAGCAGTAATAGACGGTGGTAGTTTTATCGTTAGTAAAGGGTCAAGTACAGCATAATGAGGAATAAGTGACATATCACTAATAGGATATTTTTCATTTGTTTGGGGATTGGATATGACTGCAGCTACCGTTGCTTCACTCCCAGTACCTGCAGTGGTTGGAATCGCAAACAAGGTAGGAATACTTTTTCGAACCTTTAACAAGCCTTTCATCTCTTGAATGCTCTTATTCGGGCGAGCGATACGAGCACCTACCCCTTTGGCACAATCGATGGAAGAGCCGCCCCCAAAAGCAATAATGGCTTCACAGTTATTTCTATAATAAAGCTTAACTGCATCTTCAATGTTTTTTATTGTTGGATTGGGGATGGTTTGATCATAGATGGTGTAAGCAACACCTATATTTGTTAACTGATGGACCATATTCTCCATCAGGCCTAATGACAGAATTCCTCTATCAGTAACAATCAAAACATGCTTAATATGCAGATCTTTGATTAAAGAAGGAATTTGTTCCACAGAGTTTGCGCCTTCAATTAGTGCTGGTTTCCGCCAAGGGAGAATAGGGGAAATAATTTTGAGTGACTTTTGATACATCCTACAATAGGTTTTATACATTTGAATCCTCACTTTCGTAAAAAATTTGCAAAACCTCATTTATATAACCCGTTCACGTACATCTTTGCTAGATTTTCAGATATTGTTTCAACCTCTTTATTTGTCGACCTTAAAGCAATTTTCCACATATATTTTTCACCAGTAAAAAACAACATTCCTGCAATAATTTCTGAGTCGATAGCTTCTTCTCTTGTAAGTCCCCTTACCTTTGCTAACTCAATATTTTCAGCAATCTTCGAAATGTAATTGTTCACGAAGGTACTCCATTTTTGATTGATTATATGCGAGAGACCAATTGCTTCATGAAAGACTTTTAAAATTTGCTGGTGTTCCAAAGCGAGATCTAGAAAACTCTTAATATTATTTCTTGTAAAAGTGAGTGATTCTTCTTTCGAGGTGACGACAAAGTTCATATCTGCTATTAGATAAAATCTATCGAGAATTTCATCCATGATGTTCAGGAAAATCTCATCCTTTCCACCGGGAAAATGAGTATAGACTGTACCATAAGCTGTTTCAGCGGTTTTCGATATCAAGCTAATCGTTGTGTCCTTAAAACCATGTTCAACAAAAAGGAGTTTAGCTGATTGAATAATTTTTTGCTTTGAATTTTCTCCACGTAATTTTCGTTTATCCATTTGTTGGTGGTTCATATGAATCTCCTTATAGTTATTTAAAAAATTCTATTTTTAGTTTGAAGAGTCTAAATTTTCGTGAAATAAATTGACTAAATGATAACATGCACACTATACTAAAATCAAAAGATTTTGACATTATATCAACTTCTTTTAGTTTTAAGAGAATGGGGGATTTTTTATGTGGATTGAACCTAATGAAAGAATCGTCAACCAAGTTCAGATTCTAGATGAATCAGGATCAATAATCGGTACAAACCCTGATATTCCGGATGAGGATTTAATTGCACTTTATAAATGGATGGTTCAAGCAAGAACATTTGACCAACGAGCACTACAGCTGCAACGCCAGGGGAGAATTGGTACATATGCACCGATGATTGGCCAAGAAGCCGCTCAGATTGGAAGTGCATACGCCTTAGAAAAGCGGGACTGGATTTATCCAAGTTACCGTGAAGTAGCTGCTTCATTGGTTCACGGTGTTTCAATGTCTAACTTTTTCCTCTACACAATGGGCAATTTGCAAGGAGGCTCTTCAGCCAGTGTAACCAATGTGTTCCCGGTCCAAATCATCATCGGGGCGCAATGTCTTCATGCTGTGGGTGGGGCTTGGGCTTCTAAATACAATAGTGAGAACAGTGTGAGTGTTGCTTACATAGGGGATGGTGGAACTTCTCAAGGTGATTTTCATGAAGCATTAAACTTTGCAGGCGTTTATAAACTACCTGTTGTTTTCTTTGTACAGAACAATCAGTGGGCAATTAGTGTACCGCGTTCGAAACAAACAGCCAGTGATACAATTGCCCAAAAAGCAGCTGCATATGGCATATCCGGTATTCAGGTGGATGGGAATGATGTTCTTGCTGTTTACTCGACGATGAAAGAAGCTTTAGAGCGTGCTCGAGAGGGAAAGCCAGTTTTAATCGAAGCAGTGACATACAGACAAGGACCACATACAACTGCCGATGATCCGACTAAATATCGCCAAAATGAAGAGGTAGAAGCATGGCTCGATAAAGATCCACTAAAGCGAATGAAAGCCTTTCTACTAGATCGTAATTTGTGGAATGAAGAACTGGATCAACAAGAATTCGAGATTGCCAATGAGAAAGTTTCTAAAGCATTTGAGAAAGCAAGTAGTAGTCCAACTAGTAAAACAAGTGAAGTATTCGATCTCGTTTATGAACAAAAGCCAAAACAACTCATCGAACAGCAAAACTCGATTGTGACTGAGGGGGCATTAAAATGACGAAAATGACGATGATTGAAGCAATCAATTTTACTTTACGAAAAGAGATGGAACGTGACAATCGAGTGATTTGTTTAGGGGAAGATATCGGCAAAAATGGTGGGGTATTCCGAGCAACGGATGGTTTGCAAGCATTATTTGGAGAAAAACGAGTTGTGGATACGCCAATTGCAGAATCAGCGATTGTTGGAACCGCTGTAGGCATGGCTGCAAGAGGATTACGTCCAGTTGCAGAAATTCAATTTCTAGGTTTTATATATGAAGCGATGGATCAAATGGCGGCCCAAGCTTCTAGGATTCGTTTCCGTTCGGCAGGAACTCTTACTGCTCCAATGGTTGTTCGATCTCCTTTCGGTGGTGGTGTCAGAACGCCAGAGTTGCATTCTGATAGTTTAGAAGGTTTGTTTTTACACTCCCCAGGAATGAAAGTGGTTATGCCAAGCTCGCCATACGATGCTAAGGGACTGCTAGCCGCATCGATTAGGGACAACGATCCAGTTTTATTTCTGGAACCAATGAAATTATATCGGGCTTTTAAAGAAGAAGTACCGGAAGAGGATTACCTTCTTGAGATAGGCAAGGCCAATGTATTAAAAGAAGGGGAAGATTTGACAGTCATCACGTATGGACCAACTGTGCCACTTGTGAAAACCGTTGTCGAACAATTTGAAAAACAAGAAGGGCTATCGATTGAAATAATCGATTTGCGTACGATCGCACCATTGGACGAAGACACTATTATTGCTTCAGTTCAAAAAACCGGCCGTGCAGTCATCGTTCACGAAGCAGTAAAAACAGGAGGACCTGGAGCAGAAATTTCGGCACTAATTAACGAGAAAGCCTTGTTTCATCTTTCGGCGCCAATCATACGCGTTACAGGCTTTGATACACCTTATCCGGTACCGTCTGTGGAAGACGATTGGTTGCCAAATGCAGCAAGAATTAGCCAAGGAATTCACGAAGTATTATCGCACTAAATTTCAAAAGGAGTTGCAGGAAATGGCATATGAATTTAAACTCCCTGATATAGGAGAAGGTTTACACGAGGCCCAGGTTTTAACATGGTTCATTAAGGAAGGGGACTATGTAAAGGAAAATGATAATATAGTCGAGGTACAAACGGATAAAGCCTTAGTTGAAATTTCTTCTCCTGTCACCGGAAAAGTTCAATCTTTAGGGGCCGCAGAGGGAGATGTAGTAAAAGTAGGGAAAACATTAATAACTATAGTTGAAGATTATGAACAACGAAATCGTAATCTATCACAACCAGACAAACACCCTCTAACACCTCAACCAGAATCCATACCCAACATGGAGTCATCGAATCAAAAACTACTTACCATTCAATCTGACCAAGGGTCTTCGTATCGACCATTAAAGAAACGGGTTATTGCCGCACCATCTGTCCGAAAACTTGCTAGGGAGTTAGGAATCGATATTACGAAAGTAACTCCGACTGGAAAAGCTGGCAAAGTAACCGAAGAAGATGTTCGCCAATATCATCATCAATCTGAAAAAGAGATTGCTGCGACAATCGTTCCAGAATTAGCCCATATAACGGAAGTTCCGAAACAAACGTTTGAAACAACTGCAAACGATCAACAACATCAGGTTGAACCTATCCAAGGTATAAGAAAAGTCATCTACAATAATATGATAAAGTCAAAATCAACAGCAATCCATTGTACAGGTATGGACGAAGTAGTTATAACAAAATTGGTAGAAATGAAGAAGCAGCTTCAACCTCATGCGGAATCACACGGAGCGAAACTTACCTATTTACCATTCTTAATCAAAGCACTTACTAAAGCATTAAAACAATATCCAATTTTTAACTCAACAGTCGATGATGTGAACATGCAAATTATTTACAAGAAGGAAGTTCATATTGGAATCGCGACTGCTACAAAGGAAGGGTTAATTGTCCCAGTTATTAAGAATGCAGATCAAAAAACGGTATTAGAGATTGCGATAGAAATTCAGGATTTAACGATAAGGGCCCGTGAGCGAAAGCTAAAACCTGCTGAAATGTCTGGTAGTACGTTTACAATTTCTAACACAGGGGCAAACGGAGGGTGGTTTGCAACTCCGATTATCAATTACCCTGAGGTAGCAATCCTAGGTGTGCATAGTATTAAAAAGCGACCGATTGTAGTAGATGACGAAATTGTTATTGGTCATGTAATGGGAACATCCTTAACATTCGACCATCGGATCATTGATGGTGAACCTGCCAATGCTTTTATGGCGATGGTGCATTCTTATATCGAAAATCCTGAAAGGCTGATTTTAGAAAGTTCCTAATATGAAATTCCTCAAGCTTCATTTGTTAAGTGCAGAAGCGAATTGCATACGGGTTACTAGCCACAGTAAGGACCTATACTAGTCAAGATGGAGGTTTGTAAATGACTGTGATGTATGATCAAATATTGAACATCATCCAAGACGCAGACAGAATCTCCCGTAATGAAACGATTCTTGAACAACATAGCAAGGGTATGACCTATCATCAACCGCAAAAACCGGAAATTGTCGTCTACCCAAAATCAAAAGAAGAAATATCGACTCTCCTCCTTTATGCAAATGAACGGAAGATTCCTGTTACGCCGTTTGGTGTAGGTAGTAGCCTTGAAGGTCAAATTATCCCTAGTCAAGGAGGAATCAGTTTAGACTTGACGCTGATGAATAAAATACTAGAAGTTCGCCCTGATGATTTTTACGTAAAAGTTCAACCAGGTGTTACCAGAAGTCAATTAAACAAAGAATTAAAAAAATATGGCTTATTTTTCCCTGTGGATCCTGGAGCTGACGCGTCGATTGGTGGAATGGTATCAACAAATGCGAGTGGTACAAACAGTGTGAAATATGGAACGATGAAAGATCAAGTATTAGGGCTTGAGGTAGTATTGGCCGAAGGGCGCATAATTCGTTCAGGTGGGGTGGTTGTAAAATCTTCTGCCGGATATAATCTTACCTCGCTATTTGTGGGTTCGGAAGGTACATTAGGAGTTTTTACTGAAATCACGCTACGTCTACGAGGAATTCCCGAAGCTACAGTGGTAGCGAGAGCCACTTTTCCAAGTGTTGAAGCAGCAGGAAGTGCCGCAGCTTTCATGTTAAAAGCTGGAATTGAACTTGGAAAAGTAGAATTAGTAGACGAAGCAACGATCAAGGCTGTTAATGCTTATAAAGGAACAACATATCAAGAGGTTCCCACATTGTTTCTAGAATTGAGTGGGAATCAGCTTGCGGTAAATCAAGGTGTAGAACTCGCCTCTGAAGTAGCGAAAGAAGAAGGTTGCTTAGTATTTGAATTCGAACAAGATACGCTTGCACGTGCCCAACTTTGGGAAGCGAGACATCAAGTTGCTTTTGCCATCCAGGCAGCAAACCCTGGGAAAGGATTATTATCAACGGATGTATGTGTTCCAATTTCAGAGCTACCGAATGCAATTAAAGAAACAAGAAGGCTCGTTGAATTTCATGGTGTGGATGCAGCTATTTTTGGACATGTTGGCGACGGAAACTACCATGCGGTTTTATCCATCGATGCCAATGATTTGGCTAGTATTAAAAAGGTGGAGGCAATTAACCAGCAAATTGTCGAATATGCCCTTGAAAAAGGCGGGACTTGTACGGGAGAACACGGAATAGGAATTGGAAAGAAACAGTTTTTACGGATAGAACATGGAGAAAGTGTTGAACTGATGCAGGAAATTAAAAACATCATTGACAAGAAAGGAATCCTAAATCCAGGGAAAGTATTTTAAAACCATTATGCAGGTCGCCCCTTGTTTTAAAAGGGGCTTTTTTGCACTGGAAAGGATAAATCTTAATCAAATTCAACCTCTTCAAAAGAATTAGTGTGCGTTTTCCTATGCTTCTAATCTTTATAAAAACAATGATTTTCAGTTATGATTCTAGAACTTTTCAGGGCATCCAATTGGGGATTGAATAGTTATTAGAAATTAGTAAATTGCTGTCTTTTCCGAAGGCTCTTTTCTGAAACATTGTTGCTTTTTAAAGGAATATAGAATGATTTAACTATGATTCCATTCCAAATTCGTTTTTAAGAGGAGAAAAGAGCTTACAAAATAAGTAGTAGCGCAGAGAAAGGCTTATTTCTCGTTAAAGTGGGCTTTAGGATTTTAACAACAAACTTTACGAAAACAGCCTTTCCGCAAGAGATATCATCATGTGAAGGATACTGTGGAATGGAGTTATGCGGCAAGAGATGATTTAGCTAATTTAACTTTTTTCTTGTTTACTTATAGTCTGCAGTACTAAAAACAAATTCCGTCAATTTTATCACAATCAATCGTAAATAGATTGTCATTATTTGAAAAATGAACGAGCTGATTCTGTTGGTCATATTTCAGAAAAGTTGTAACAAATAATTCAGTGCCTTCAGTAATAATAGATTTAACAGGCGAATGAATACTGAGACTTTTAAAAACCTTTGCTAACCCCTTAGTTTCTGAAGTGTTTTTTTCCTCCGTGGATGTAAAAGAAACAGTTGATTCTATTGTCCCATCTTCAACTTGCACGGCACCGTTAGATGAAGCGCGATCGGTTGCTTGATTATGTTGTACTTTTGAATAAAAATAATCTGGGGACATGTTATTAGTTCTTAGATTTTGGATGGAAGAATCAAGTGAGTGATTTCTCATTTGTAAGGTCACATTTTCAGAAACAAATTTTGAATTTGTTTCTGTTTGACTATTAAACTCGATTTCAGAGTTAGATGTATTGTAGCTTTCGATAGTTATAACGGGGGCATTAATATCTTCCTCATTATTTTGAAGCTTAGCTTCTTCTATTGCTGTGTTTTTACCATATACCCAGGTTATTTTCGTGGGAAATGTTTCATGAGGTTGCTGAAAGATGGATTCTTGGTTAACATCGGCTACATAAAGATTAGGGGCTTTGTTTCGGGAAAAATAGGGAGATGGTACCAAAGGGATTTTCCCTCCTTATTTTATTCTTTTGATAGACTTATCCCTAAAAACTGGTCATTGTCATTTTTAGTCAGTTAAAAACAGGAACAATTTTTTAAAAGGGCGTTAATAATTCACTTTATGCACAAAGAAAAAGACTGTGTTTAAACCAAGTTTTTAATTGTTGATTATGAAGGAACAGTAAATATGTTCTGGTAAAGTATTTAGATAGACTGTTTCGTAAAATCCGAATGCCGATATTTACGCAATAGTAGCTATTTAGAGTATGTTTAAATTAAGTCTATAAGTTCTTTTCTCTTTAATGAACTATTTTTGAGTATAATCTAAATCACTAGGCCATTTTTAGGTTCAATAAAAACAAAGTTTGAGGACAGAGCTTTAGATAAGGGGAATATTCGCTGGCATAATAGTTGCGCAAAAGAATGGAAACGTGTAGCCTTAATAATTAATAACTCTTCCACAGGTTAAACCCTGAGTATGGAAGGCAAGTTTTATCATAGGGGTGACATTTATGTCTGATAAATTGGAAAAAGCTACCTTTGCAGGTGGGTGCTTTTGGTGCATGGTACAACCGTTTGATGAACAACCTGGAATTAAGGAAATCGTTTCTGGTTATACAGGGGGGCACAAAGAAAACCCTACATATGAAGAAGTCTGTTCTGACACAACAGGACATTATGAAGCGGTTCAAATTACTTTTGATCCTGAAGTTTTTCCATATAAAAAATTGTTAGAGTTATTTTGGCAACAAATTGATCCAACGGATGCGGGTGGACAATTCAATGACCGCGGCTTATCGTACCGGACAGCCATTTTTTATCATAATGAAGAACAACAGAAATTAGCCGAAGCTTCAAAGGCAGAAGTGGCTGCAAGTGGTCGATTCAAAAAGCCAATTGTCACGGAAATTATACCGGCGACACCTTTTTACCGTGCTGAAGAAAAGCATCAAGATTATTATAAAAAGAATGCATTTCACTATAACTTATATAAAGAAGGCTCTGGTCGAGCAAGGTTTATTCGGGAAAATTGGAAAAAAACGAAATCCGATGAAGAATTGAGAAATGAACTAACACCAATTCAATATGAAGTTACTCGTAATAATGCAACCGAGCCACCATTTCAGAATGAATTTTGGGATCATACTGAGGAAGGAATCTATATTGACATTATCTCAGGTGAACCGTTATTCAGCTCCAGAGATAAGTATGATGCTGGTTGTGGCTGGCCAAGTTTTACGAAGCCAATTAGAAGAACGGAGATAGAGGAAAAACTTGATACTTCGTATGGTATGAGAAGGATTGAAGTTCGTGGAAAAACCGGCGATACACATCTAGGGCATGTATTTGATGATGGGCCCGGACCAGATGGAGCTAGATACTGTATCAATTCTGCTGCGTTGAGATTTATTCCAAAAGAAAAATTAGAAGAAGAAGGATATGGAGCATATTTAGCCTTGTTTCAGTAAAAAAATGTAAGGTGCCAGGCACCATCCAGAAATTGGATGGCGACCGGCACCTTTTTGTTGGAAAAATAAAGGTAAATTCTAAATGAGGTGGTCCAGTTGCAAACCGTTAATGGAACGATTTTGTCCGGTCAATTTGATGAGACTGAAAATGTATTTACATTAGAAAGTATTAAAAGCTTCTATACAGTAACGACATTAAATGAAAAACAAATACAAAATCTATCGAGTTACTTAGAAAAGCATCAAGCGGACGATGGCCAAGTAGTTTCACTATTTGATCAATTACTAATACGCCTATCAAAAGAGGAAGTGAAATCTTTGTTGAATGACTTAACACAAATTGAATCTTTGTATCATGACTAGGTGGTTATTTCCAGGTGCCAGGCACCATCCAGTAAATTGGTAGAAAGGGGTTGACCTATAACCTAAAGGTGTTATATTATTCGATATGTAACCTTTAGGTGTTATAATTTTGAAAACTGAGGAGAAAAACAAATGACAGATAAACATTCAAATACTGTAGCAAAGATTGAACAAACGATTACTATTAATGCTGCGATTCAAAAGGTATGGGAAGTGGTTTCGACCGCAGAAGGAATTGAAGCATGGTTTATGCCAAATAATTTTGAACCGAAACTTGGGTTTGAATTTGAATTGCAATCACCGTTTGGACCGTCTCCATGTAAGGTGTTGGAACTGGACGCGCCACATCTCCTATCATTTTCATGGGATACAGAAGGGTGGAAAGTTTCGTTTAAATTGAAAGAATTAGATGGGAAAACAGAATTCACACTTATTCATGATGGGTGGAAGCATCCTGACGAAATTGTTGGAAAAGCAGGAGAGACAAGCTCAGTGATCAGAGAGCGAATGAACCAGGGTTGGTCCGGAATTGTTCAAAAACTGAAAAAAGTAGTCGAACAATAAGTGTCAGCTGCTAAGCAGGATGTCTTTCAAGCAATTGCAGACCCAACGCGCCGGAAAGTATTAGAAATGCTAGCAAAAGAAGAACTCCCTATTACAAAAATCAAAGAAAACTTTTCGGTAAGCAGAACAGCAATTGTGAAACATCTCCACATTCTAACGGAAGCCAACCTCGTTCGTTCTCGCAAGGTAGGAAGGGAAAAGCTTTATGTGTTACACCCAGGCCCATTAGCGGAAGTGAGAGACTGGCTAAATTATTATGAACAGTTCTGGAACAATAAGTTATCGATGCTAAAACACCTTGTAGAAGATGATGACCAAAGTTAAGCTTTATTGACAATTTAAAAGAGTAAAACAAGTAAGAAACTCAAAAGGAAAAGGCCGGCATAATGTGTCGGCCTTTTCCTTTTGGTTTAAAAATGGTTTTAGGGACTATCCTATTTGTATACGTATCCTAGCCTTTATAAAGAATAGTAAAAGATTGAAAAAAAATTAAGGGAGTCTACTATGTCATTTGAAAGATGGAGCCGAATTATTTTACCAGAAATCCAGTTAGTTGATTATATTAAACAGCATGGATTTAGAAAAAAATCCGATAAAATCGGAAATCAGATAAGCAGTATCCAAAAAGGTTTTGTAACGAATCGAGGAACCACTACCCCAATATCAACGAAACATTCTAGTCCGATATCGGGTAGTGCTGTAAAAGAAGGAATGTCAGATTCGAAAAAAGGATTTCAACATTTACGTACAACAGAAAACGTACATAACTTGGATGAAGTGTTTGAACGTATTAATCAAGGGTTAGCTCAATCGATTTATGACCAAACGGCTTTTCTTAATAACCTAACAACAGCTTTTAAAAAAGCGTTCCTTACACGACGAAAAGGAATTGTCCAACATACAATCTTAATGGCAGGGCCCGAGGGTACAGGGAAAATGCTAGCACTTTCCTTGTTAATTGAAAAACTTTATCAACAACGCCTGATACCTTATCGAAAAGTAATGGAAATTGATCTCTCCTCCTATAGTGAAAAGGAAGTTAACACAAACTTTATATCAGATGTGGCAGCAGCATTTGAATATGGTATAGGAACAGTTTGCTTTAAAGGAGCTAGTAAAGCTCATTCTGACATTCTCCGATATGTGGCCAGTTTGGTGACGAAAGGTTATTTTCGTACCGAGGCAGGCATTACAGTTGAAGCAGCTGATTATTTTATTGTCTTTTCTATCGAAGATACTGTGAACAACGAACCTGATGCTCTAACAAAGCTTCCTGAAAAACTTCAAAACTCAATAAAAACAGTTTTAATCACACAACCGCTATCAATGGAGGCGCTTGAACAATTAGCAAAGCAACTATTAGCGAAAGTGAATCAACATCTTCAAAATAATGCATTAATATCGTTTACTTACGATGATAAAGTCATTGCATTTTTAGCTCAACAAGCGATACAATCTCAACAATTTGGTACGTCTCTTCACTTCTGGATTGAGGAAAAGCTTAGTAACGGATTGATTGATTTACGAGCTAGAAATTTTATAAAACAAAATGAACAGATGGCTCTCTATAAAGAGGGTAACGAATTATTTGTTAAACAGAATGGTAAATCCCTTCCTGTTTTGTCAATTGTTCCAGATAAGGGGGAAAATATCGAACAAATTATGAAAGAATTAGACAATCTTATTGGGTTAGGGAACGTAAAGGGATTTGTGAAAGAATTAATGAACACAGTAGAAATTCAGAGTAGACGAAAACAATCAGGACAAGAAGATATTCCTTTAACACTTCATATGATTTTTTCAGGCAATCCTGGAACTGGAAAAACAACAGTTGCCCGTATGGTTGGAAAACTATTGAAGTCAATGGGTATTCTCTCTAAAGGACAACTTATTGAAACAGCAAGGCAGGACTTAGTAGGTGAATACTTGGGGTCTACTGCACCGAAAACGAATCAAAAGATTCAAGAAGCAATCGGTGGTGTCTTGTTTATCGATGAAGCTTATACTTTATCTAGGGACAAAAATGATCCCTTTGGACAAGAAGCCATCGATACCTTGGTAAAAGGAATGGAAGATTACCGTGAAGACTTAGTAGTAATCTTAGCCGGCTATACAAATGAAATGGGAAATTTTCTAAGTACAAATCCAGGGCTTCCATCAAGATTTCCCTTTCAGGTTGAATTTCTAGATTATAAACCAGAAGAAATGGTCAAAATGGCACACATGATGGCCAATCAAAGAGGATATCAAATTGATGAGATTGCTAACAGTGAATTGGTTGGGTTATTTGCAAAAAAACAAATTCCCGGGAGAAACGATAGTGGCAATGGTAGATTGGTGCGTAATCTCCTTGAAGAAGCAATTCGAAAACAAGCTGCTAGGATAGTTGAATTAGGAGAGGAACAAGCAGATTTGAATCTCCTTATGAAAGAGGATTTTGGAATTATTGAGGAACAGCCATTTAATCTTGAAGAGAATCTAGATGAAATCATTGGGTTAGAACATGTAAAGACTTTTTTACGTACATTAGAAAAACAAATATTGGTGAATAAACGAAGAAAAGAAGCGGGTATTACAGTCAAAACAGACCAGACCCTAAATATGATTTTCTACGGGAACCCTGGTACAGGCAAAACGACAATTGCACGTTGTGTGTCTTTGATGTTAAAAAATTTAGATGTATTAAAAAAAGGGCATCTGGTCGAAGTAGGACGAACGGAATTAGTATCAGGATATGTAGGTCAAACGGCTGAAAAAACGAAAGAAGTGGTTGAGTCAGCCTTAGGTGGAGTTCTTTTTATTGATGAAGCCTATGCATTAGTTGATAAAAGCAATGGAGGTGTAGGTGAGGAAGCCATCAATGAACTGGTTCGACTAATTGAAATTCATCGAGAGAACCTAATTGTTATACTTGCCGGTTATACCGAGGAAATGAAAGATTTTTTCAGAGTAAACCCTGGATTAGCATCCCGATTTCCTTTACAGCTCGAGTTTCCTGATTATACAGCGGATGAGATGGTGCAAATGACAAACTTAATGGTTCAAGCACGTGGATTTTATCTTGATGAGGGAGTCCACAAGCCATTGAAGGTATGGTATGAAAATAAACAGATTGCCGGAAAAAAGGATATTGGGAATGGACGGCTTGTTCGAAATACGATTGAAAAGGCGATTCGAACTCAAGCCGTTCGAATTGCGGATGAAATAGAGTTACCGAATGAAGAGTTAACTTTATTAACGAAATATGACTTCGGATTACATAAACAAGAAGTGGAACAACTAGCGCTTGATGAATTAGAAAAAATCGTAGGTCTTGAAGAGGTAAAGAATTTTGTTAAGAGTTTATCAGCACAAATTGAAATGAATGCCCGACGAAAAGCGTTAGGCCTGCCTGATATGGCTAGCCAGAGCTTGCATATGGTGTTTAAGGGGAACCCAGGAACTGGAAAAACCACCATTGCTCGAATTGTGGCTAAACGCTTGAAAGAACTTGGAGTTGTAAAAACGGATAACGTGGTCGAAACAGATCGCTCTGGTCTCGTCGCAGGGTATGTTGGCCAAACCGCTCTAAAAACAAAAGAGGTGATTGATCGTGCTTTAGGAGGTGTTTTGTTTATTGATGAAGCTTACAGTCTTTCAAGTGATTCTTTCGGTAAAGAAGCCATCGATACACTTGTGAAAGCAATGGAAGATTATCAGAATGAACTAGTAGTGATTGTGGCTGGATATGAGGATGAAATGGAACAGTTTTTAAATGTTAATCCTGGTTTAAGATCGCGTTTTCCCAATATTATTACGTTTAAAGATTATCGTCCTTCCGAGTTATTAAAAATTAGTAGGTTAATTCTTCATGGGAAAGGCTACAAAGCTTCAAAGCATGCTGAAGAAAAAATGCTAATGATTTTTAAAACTTATGAAGGTCGCACAGATAGCGGCAATGGTCGGCTTGTCCGAAACATTTGTGAACAAGCGATACGAAATCATGCGATGCGGTTTTCAGGAGATTTAAATGCTAGTGTTGAGCAGTTAACGACAATAGAAGTAGTTGACCTTCCAATTGAAAAAGGAGGAAAACAATAATGATGAAACGTTTGTTAAGCCTTATTATTATTGTTTTCTTTCTTCCTTGGTTTTTAATGATGTATTTAATATTAATATTTAGTCCATTAATGGCAGTATCGGATATTTTTGCAGTCATTAATTATGAAGCACCAAAAGATAATCTTTACTTTGTCATGCTATTTCTAATAAGTTTCACACTATGGCTATCACTACGAGTACCTTCCTTTCGTAAAATTTATACAAGGTATCCATTTTTATGGCCGTTTTCACAAATGCTCTTTATTAGTCTAGTGGGTCTTGCATTCGGCTTGTTTTTTATGAATTTGTGGGCAGAAGATGAAATTTTATCAAAACCATTTGCTATCCTGTTAGCTTTTATTAGTTTCTTCCTGGTACGTGCGTTCATGTCTTATTGGTTTAAAAAATATCCCATTAGCATCAAAATGTTTAAATGAATGGGGGAGGGTAGTCTTGAAAAGGCAGAAGAAAGATCCAAAGCAAATGTTTGGAGAAAATCAAGAACATGCTCAACTAAATTCGAACGAAGAAATATCTGAGGAACGTGTAAATCAAGAAGAACTGTTTCATGGGGAAAAGAAATTTCGTTCTGGACTCGGTATATTATCCATTCTGTTTTTCTTTCTCATGTTCACACTCGAGTCAACAATTCCCGAAGAGGTTGCAGTAAATGAAGTGAAAAATCGAATCAGTGCAGAAATTCCATCTGGCTACACATTGGATACAAATACAAATATTCAAATTGATTCACGAGACTTTGAGGTGTCCGGATTTGATGGAGATGGTACAGCACGGATGTTGATTTGGGATTATATAGGTGATAGCAATAATGAAATTCAGATCTTAGTCGACGGGCAAGTTGTAAGAGAAAATCATATGCTCAACAGTAATGTTGCCGCCTATTCAGTCCCGGTCCCAAGTGTTGTAACAATTCGAGGTGTGAATAACAATGCGGGAACTCCAATCACTTATGCGGTAAAGTTTCCAGACCGAAAACAAACTTTATTTAATATCGTCACTGTAAATGGAGCTAATCAATACACACTTATCCCACGATTATAATCAAAACACAATTTTGCAATAAAGTGAAAATGGAACATCCTTTTTGAAAATTGTTATCTTTACCCGAAAAACTTATAAAAAAACGGAACTCATTAAGGAGTGGGTTCCGTTTTTTTCTTTATGAGGTTTTTTCGATTGTAGTCGGATCCTTCTTAACCATCTGACGTTGAACAATTCTTAACCGTATTAAGAATCCAATTGCCGCAAAAGTGAGCCCTAAAGAAATTCCGACCCAAAAACCAATAGGACCTAAATCTGTAAAAGCGGCAAGTGAATAACCGACAGGGATTCCAATGATCCAGTAGGCTATAAAAGTAATAAAGAAAGGAAGTTTCACATCTTTATAGCCTCGTAAAACCCCTTGTAATCCTGCCTGTGCTGCGTCCGATAATTGATAAATAATGGCGACTAAGAAAATTTGACTTGCCAATAAGACAACTTCACGGTCTTGTGTATAAAGGTAAGCAATAGGTTCGCGTAAGTAGTAAAGGAAAACTGCTCCGATTGCTAAAAAAGCGATACCACTTAAAACGCCCATTGTACTATATTGTTTTGCGGCTTGAAATTTCTTCCCGCCGACAGAGAAACCAACCACGATCGTCAGCGCCATTGAGAGGCTTAAAGGAATCATAAACATTAGCGACGTAAAACTTAGAACAATTTGATTTGCAGCTATAGTAATGGTTGAGAACATCGTCCCAATTAGAAGTGTTACAACAGAAAAGATACTAGCCTCAAAAAAAATAGATAAACCGATCGGTATCCCTATCGCAAGTTGGTCTTTCCAAGCGGTCCATGAAGGTTTCACCCATTTTACAAAAAGACGGTACTCTTTAACACTTCCGAGTCGAAAAGTCATCGTTATACTACACAATAGGATAATCCAGTATGTTATCGCTGTTGCATACCCAGCACCGATTCCACCTAGACTTGGCAATCCGAAGTTTCCGAAGATAAGTCCATAGTTTAATAGCACATTAAAAGGGACAGCTAAAACGGTTATGAACATTGTAATTCGTGTATAACCTTGCCCGTCATAAAAGTTCCGCAAAACATTTGACAAAAACAATGGAATGATTCCAAAAGATAAGCCAACAAGATAGTGAAAGGAAATATGGTGTACTTCTGGATCTAAATTCATATAAGTTAAAATTGGGTTTAGAAATAAACTTCCTACAAAGACAACGATAAGTGAAAGAATAACAGCTAAATACAGAGCCTGGGTGACCGAATAATGTATTTTAGATTGCTGCTTATTTCCTAAATACTGGGCTACAATGGGGGTTATAGCTAACAGAATGCCATTAATACCAGTAAAAACAGGCATCCATAGGCTAGAACCCATCGCTACACCTGCTAAGTCATTTGTTCCGACTCGCCCAGACATCATAGTATCAACCAGATTCATCATATACAAACTTATTTGTGTCACCATAATTGGCCAGAAGATGGAGAGGAACAACTTCACTTTTTTCTTGAAAGTTTCAGCATGATACATCGATTGCTCCTCCTATTCGTATGAATCATAATACATGTATAATTAAAAAATACCAACAAGATATTTTACCAAATTGACAACATTATTTCAAACGAATAAAGTTGTGCAGCATTGTTAATAGATGATTGATTCAAGTATAAAAAGAAGACAACCGAAGACCAAAAGTCTTCGATTGCCTTCTCAAAACAAAACGGTTTAAACCGAAAGAGGATGTTTTTTTTGTGTCTGAGGGGTTATGGAGTCTTTTAATTCTAATTTTTCGATAAATGGAGCAGTTGTTTCGTTTGCGGTAAACGTTTTATCGGGGAATAATTCTAATACTTTATTGACCATAAGTGACCCAAAACCCTTATCTCGATGGGATGGATTTACAGATAAATGTTGTAGTTCAATCTGATGATCGTCTAACATGACTCCTATCACTCCAATAAACCCTTCTTCTTCTTTCCAAAGGTATAATTGACGATTTGCTAGTGTTTCGTATTCATTTATCGTCTGTAACAGCTTTTGAAGATCCTTTTCATCTGGATTAAAAGATAAAAGCCCCATAGCGATTTTTTCATGACTTTTATTGTATCGAATCAACATCGATTTACCCTCCCCAGCCCTTTTTGATTCAGGGCAAATGAACCTTTGTTCTAGCTTGACTTTTTTTCTGTAAGTGACCAATGATCCACACCGTTAATTACATTATGACAATAATCCTTACATATGCGCATAATTATCTTTTCCGCTTCGCTTGGACTATATTTTAGTAGACAATATGTTTTTATGCAACCGTAGAATTCTGATTGCATGAAACGCGTATTTAAATTTTCTTTTTATAATATGTATTTTACCCTTGTGCTCACCCTAATTTAGTTTTGTACGGGCAATTTAATTGTGTTAGTTAAATTGCTGAGGTGAAATTCAAAGTCTTTGGCCTTTAAGCGTATCAAAATAAAAAATAGGGGTGTTTACATCACCCCCAGAACATTCTGTTTAAGAGCGTTTTATAGTTGTAGAGGAGAAATTTTTAATCATTTGTTGAAGGTTCTTTTGTCCTTCTCTTAAACGAATAGTCTCATCAATAATTTGTTGAAACCCTGCTAATTCTCGGTCAGATGCGTTCAATATCGATTTAGGAATACCTTCGACGATTTGTTGTAGGGTTAAATCCGTTGCCATGATTGTAACCACCTTTCCAATTTTCGTTCGACTATATACTATTTTTTTGATTTACTGTTATTTTTCCTGCAAATAGGATTGAAAACTTGTCAACAAATCACAACATTTTTATTGAAGATTAGAAAAAATGATGGTTATTTTTGCAAATTACGACGGGAAATGGACATAATACTTTTTTTAAAAAAAGATTTTCTATTTTTATTCCGCCGTACCTGCAGTAAGACTCCTACTTTAAGACTTGAGGAAGACCAAAAAAGGATAAGTGGAGATCAACTTAAAGTCAAAAGCCCGATTGGTAATATTAATTTTTCTTAGGGCTTTAGCCCCTTAGAACCATCAATCAGATTATCTGTGACTAACAATCAGTGGGGGATGAAGAAAACCCCCACTGATTGAAGTTTCAATTTATCACATAAGGATAAACATAAAGGAAAGTACACAACATAGAAAAGAAACGAAAGAGGGAGGTAAAATGAAAAAAGTAACGGTGAGTTTGGTGCTCTTGGTTATTAGTTTTATGTCTTTGGTTGTTGATGCTGAGGAGTTTAATAGGGACGACCTTGAAAAAGTTACGATTAGCATGCTACAGCCAAAAGTTGTTGCAGCTCTCAAGGAGCATTATGGAGGTTTTACTCAATTTAAAGATTTAGAACTTGTAGAAGTTGTACCAAGACAAGTACCTGCGGATTTAAAAGATGATAGTTCGTTTAAAGCTTCAGGGTCCGTGTATGATTTGACCGTGGAACTAACAGCTATCTTTGGGGAAGCACAGGAAGATGTTACGATTATATTGAGTAATGAATTTTCAAATGGAGAGTTTGATGTCGTTTCCTTTCAAGCAAACAAGAAGTAGAAAGGAGAGCCAAAAGCTCTCCTTTTTCAATGAATACCGGAAAGTACTTACGAATACTCTTGGTTATGCAAATGTTGGCATTCTAAGCAGATGTTGAAGTTTGTACAACAAGCTTTTTAATGTGAATGCACCTCGAAACAGTTTGAAAAACAGATCTGGGAATAAACGAAAAAGAATATTCAAAGTACATCCCTCCGTAGTAAATGTAGTGTTTAATGATAACACTACGCTTACTATCTCCTTAATATTGGGTTTTAACCGAGATGACAAAAGAAAATAATTGCATTTATTCCCATAAGTTAGTTTGCAGCTTGACCTTTACCAGAGAGTATTTTTAATTGGTCATTTTCATAACCTAATGTATAAGTTACTTCATAATTAACTTTTACCTTAGATTTCTTTTCTCTTTCTTCAGCAACAATCTTAGCTACAGCTGTTATCTGATTAGTATCTTCTTTAGTTATTTTTACGTCTTCAAGATAGACAGTTTCTGTATTTAAATAACCTTTTCGAAAGTCATTATAGCTCGTATTGGATTGCCACTCGCTCCCAAATAATGAGTATGCTGTCACATAATCGCCGAGTTGAATGCTTTCGTAAAAATAAGTAATGATGTACTGGGCGTAGTCTTCAACTGTTTCATTTCCACCTGTGACCGATTGTTCAACCTGGGAATTTAAGTAAGGAAGAGATTTCATTGGTGTTTCCGACCACGCTTCGATCAAGGGAAGGACATCTCGAATAGGAATGCTAAAGCCAATCATTCCTTGATTGGATACAGCAGAATTGATACCAATGACTTCTCCTGTTTTGCGGTCAATTAATGGGCCGCCACTATTTCCCGGAGCAATTGGTGCTGAGATTTGATAAACGTCTTCATACTTAAAATTGTCTATATTTAAGTCTCGATCGAGGCCGCTTATAATTCCTGTGGTAACTGTGTTTTGAAACCCTAACGGACTTCCTAAAGCAAGTACTTCATCTCCGATTTCTGCTTTTCGTATACGGGCAATACTTAATGGTTCCACCTCTTCAAGACCTTTTACTCGAACAACGGCCACGTCTACTTCCGTACTCATTCCAATGACCTGACCGGTATATTCTTTTGAATCTGTTGTTTTAACTTTTACTTCTTTAGCATTGGCCACAACATGGGCATTGGTAATGATATCGCCTTTTTGATTATATAAAAACCCTGAACCTAGTGATCCATCTTCTAATTCCAACTTCATAACTAGTTTTTGGGTGTCATGGATAACTTCTTTTAAATCCTTTGGGGAAGGGTTTGGTTTATCTGTTTCGGTTAATTGTGCAACTAAATTTGAAGAAGCAGTCACTTGATTCGGTATATCCTCTTTTAAATGGGAGAAGAGAAAAATCCCAGCAACCCAAATGAACAGGGTAACAAAAATACTAGCCATCCATTTTATCATCTTTTGTAACTCTCCTTTAATTTAGATACCAGGTGATGTTATCAATTTCAACGGTGACATCTTGATAAGCCCCAAAATAAGTGTCCTCAAATGTTCCTGATTCACCTGGAGCGAGTTCAAACGGATAGACGGTTACTTCGCCTTTGTCCAAGATTTCCTTATTTTCGTCAAAGATTGTGTAGGAAATCGTAATGGAATTGATCCCTTTAGTTGCTGTGTTTTTAACTGTACCTTTGAGATATAAATCACCGTATTCATCTACTTCAACAATAAAATCTGTAACCTCAACGGCAGCCGTACGGTTTTTTAAAACTTCTTGTTCGGCTGCTTTTAAGGCTTGTTCAATACGTTGTTGTTCAGCAAGCTCAAATGCTTCCTTTTCCTGCTGAACACGAGTTTTAAGTGACAATAACTTCTCGTCATTCACCGCATATTGAAGGCCTTTATCAATGGTTATAAAGGCGTTTGAGAATTGCTTATTGCTTAATTCTGTTTCAGCTTTATCGGTGCTAAGTTGTACAATTTTATTTAGGATTTGCTCTCTCGTAGCAGTTGCAGCTTCTCTCGGGAGCGAAGCTAAAATAGTTAATTTATTCGCTAGTTCATCGATGGTATTTAAGTTATTAAGCTCTTGTTTAATGGAGCCAACTGTAATGCTAATGTTTTTCTCTTGGAGTTGCTCGTTAAATGGCTGATAAATGGGCCCATGTTTTCTAGATAACTCGTCCTTTAAACTAGCAAGCTCTTTTGATGCGCGATTAAAGTGTGATTTTTTAATATAATTACTAATGTTCTTAATCCGTTGTTGGTATTGAATGGCATCATTAATTGCCTCTAAATCAGTTTCTAGTACCATGAATCCTGGACGTTGTTCAAGTGCTTCAGAACCGTATTTTTTGGCTTCCTTAAAGTTCCCATCCAATGCAGCTTGATCTGCTAATCTTTTAAGTTCAAGTGTTTCTTCGTTTATATTGGATTCTTTTACATAGTAGAAAGTTAATCCTGTGGAAACGAGTAATAGGCTAATAAATGGAAGGAGGAGTGGCAGTAAACTCACTACTTTGTTCTTCCGGTTTGTTTCTAAGGCAGCAGCGAGCTCACCTTGATTATTCGCGCTAATCAATTCCTCGTGATCCAGTTTTGTCCCACATTGAGAACAAAAAAGGGAGTTTTTCATAACCTTCTCCCCGCAATGGTGGCAATACATTCCCCTATTCCCCCTTGAATAATTCTCTAATTAGACATTTTAACATAGATTACTAGACGAAATGCGC
>Ga0182742_1000392_pt1 | contig 71360 bp, 74 predicted proteins | sample eDN5th37CBELigMG_FD_128880 | JGI IMG/M metagenome (GOLD analysis project Ga0182742, IMG submission 128880) | Enriched Miracle-Growth compost microbial communities from Emeryville, California, USA - eDNA 5th pass 37_C BE-Lig MG (version 2)... ...
ATCAAAAATTTTGCGCAGATTGAACTACCGCCAAAAAACAGCAAAGGCACAACTAGGTAAAAACACTAGTTGTGCCTTTTTACGCGCAAAACTTCCGATTGTCCGCTTTAAGAACCGTCCCCATGCTTTCTCCTTTTTATAAAATTGGTGATAATAGTCTTGATATTGCTTCTTTGAATTTAATAAGATAAGATCTGTTTCTGTACCGTTCTAGTGTAAGTTCAGATGAAACTGATGTATCCTTGAGAAATAATTTGTGAAGTTGTTTTGCAATTTTTTCATCATAAACGGTTGCATTGACCTCAAAATTTAATTTAAAGCTTCGTGAATCAATATTCGTTGTTCCAACGGATGCGACCTCCTCATCAACGACAATCGTTTTAGCATGAAGAAATCCGTTACCATATAACAATACTTTTGCTCCATACGATAATAGTTCACCCACATATGCCCAAGTTGCCCAGTAGACGAAAGGATGATCAGGCTTGTTAGGAATCATGATGCGGACATCGACACCGGACAAAAGTGCAATTTTGCAAGCATCCATAAAACTTTTATCTGGGATAAAATAGGGGGTTTGGATGAACACAGTTTTCTTTGCCGACATTATCAGCTTGATGTACATAATCTTTAGATGTTCTGTATGCGAATTTGGACCACTTCCTACAATCTGCACACAACTATTTCCACTATGTGTGTCTGTTCTAAATAAAAATTGTGTGTTCTTTTCTTCATGTCGTTTTTTTGATTGATCCCAATCTAAAATAAACCGACCTTGGATGTGGTCAACAGCACCACCCTTTATTTTTAAATGGGTATCACGCCAATAGCCGAATTTCTTTTTTAAACCTAAGTACTCATCTCCAACATTAAATCCGCCAATATACGCTATTTCACCATCTATGATACATAATTTGCGGTGGTTTCGGTTATTTACACGAAAGTTAATTAATTTTAGAAATGAAGGAAAAAAGACTCCAACCTCTCCCCCGCTAGATTGTAAGCCCTTAAAAAAAGAGCGAGAAATTCTTCGTGAACCAAATCCATCGTAGAGCACACGAACTTTTACACCATCCTTTGCCTTCTTTATTAATTCATCTCGTAGCTTTTTACCAAGGGAATCGGGTTTAATAATATAGTACTGTACATTAATTTCCTTTTTAGCGGCTCGAATATCGTTAAATAATGCATCAAACTTGTCATTTCCATCGTCAAATATTTCAATCTCATTATCTGTTGTAATAATTGAAGTCGATGATGACCGTAAATTCATTGAAAGCAAATCCGAATATTTTGTAATCAAATGATTTTTTCGATGATGCTGAGTGTTTAGCTCTTCTAACTGCTTTTTAGTTGCATTTTGAAGGTATGCTCTTTCCTCTGCTGAAAGATTATAGAAATTCTTTCTTTTCAGCTGCCTTCCAAAAAAGATATAGAAAATAAATCCGAGGACGGGAATAAAATAAATGACCATTAACCATGCCCAAGTAGTACCAATATCTCTTCTTTCGATGAATATTACTGCTGCGGCAAACAAGATATTAGCGAAGGTGATAATAGATAAAATGAGTGTAAGTATGTTACTCGATTCCATATAGCAGACCCTCTCCAAAATTCTTTCTCTTTTGTACATTTGTATCTTATAATTATTCTCTTCCTCCTATAATACCTCTTATCTTTTTATTTATAAATTGAAAAACAACAAAAGACCGCGATTTGCGGCCTTTTGAAATGTTCGAAGGTAAGTAACTAACTTATTTCTTATGATTCAATAATATAGATAAGCTAATCATTTGGTAATCATCAAATATTTTCACAAGGGTTGCCAGCAATATTTTTCCCACGAGCCAACCAGAATTTCCAGCCTGGGTTCCGTTCAAGATTTACTTTAGTAGATGCTGGAATGTATCTCATTGTATATCCACACCGACGGTAAGGACTTTTATTTGCAGAAGCACCATGAATGATTCTAGAATCATGTAACGAGCATTCTCCTCGTTCTAACTCAAAGTAAACAGCTTTTGACTCATCAATATTTTTAATTTGGGCATGGAATGTATTGTCTTTTTTATCGACATCTTCATACTCAGAAAATCCATTGTTATGTGTGCCAGGTATGACTCTCATACAACCGTTTTCTTTTGTACTTGGGTCAATAGCAAGCCAGATTGTTACTATATTATCATACTTATCAAAACGACCATTCCAATATGCAGAGTCCTCATGCCAAGGTGTTGTTCTTCCTGTATATGGATCTTTGCAAATAAAATGACTAGACCATAATACAATATCAGGACCAATAATACTCTCCACAAGATCCAATGCTTCATCACTTAAAAGATATTCTAACAAGCGTTCGTCTCTAAAATGTGGTGTATCAAGCTCATCTGATAATTTGCTGCCTTTTTCTGCTAAATGTTCTTCAAAGATTTTCGTAAGGTTTGCAAGTTTTTCCTCAGAAAATAAAGGTTTTTTGTGTAAGTAATATCCTTCTCTGTTAAAAAATTCCACTTGTTCATTTGCTAATTTACCCAATGTAATACCCTCCCGTTAATAGTTAGATAATTTTTAATATTCCTTATATACTAACTATATAGTTTATATATAGAAAATTCTTCTGTTTTATCGATATCTTTTTGTGCTATATTGATATTAGTAAGGAAAAAATAACCTTTCTAAGGAGGGCCAATAAGTTGATCACATTATTAACGAACGACTTAATTGATCCTGAAACAGAAGCACATCTCGCTTACCACAAATCACTTAAAAGTATTACAGGAATTCACAATCATGACTTTTATGAGTTATTTTTAATAACAGAGGGAACCGTGTATCATATCATAAACGGTAAAAAGGTTTTATTAGAGGAAGGAACTTTAGTTTTTATCCGTCCTGCAGATATTCACTACTACGAAAAGCATGGTTCGAAAGATTGCCAAGTTTTAAACTTTGCATTTCCAAAGGTAACAATGGAAGCATTGTATCTATTTTTAGGAAAGGGTTTTCATTCCGCAGATATGCTAAGCTCACTATCTCCTCCTCAGTGCATTCTATCAAAAATGGAAATAAACCATGTAATTTCAAAGTTTCATAAACTCACGATGATACCAAACTATCAAAAACAAGTAATAAAAACGGAATTAAGGGCATTTCTCGTAGAGATTTTTATTACATATTTTTCTCAACGTAATGAAGAAATGAAGCAGTCCATACCAAACTGGCTGGAAAAACTCACTCAAGAAATGAAAAAGAAAGAAAACTTTACAGCTGGACTACCCAGGCTTCAAGAACTAAATCCCAAAAGCGACGAGCACTTGTGTCGATTACTAAAAAAACATTATAACCAAACAACTACTCAATGGATTAACGACTTTCGATTGCATTATGCAGCAAACCTTCTCATTTATACTGATGATGATATATTAACTGTTTCTTTGGACGCAGGATTTGATAACCTCAGTCATTTTTACCATTTGTTTAAGAAAAAGTTTTATATCTCTCCAGCGAAATATCGTAAACTAAATAGAAAAATTGATATACCTGAATAAACAATTTAGTAGTTACTAATCAGATTATTTTGACTACGCTTTACAAATTATGATCTTAATGTTAATTCTACATTTTAAGAAAAAAAGGTAGAATTAAGAACGATATCTTACTGCTACCTTTTTTAACCGAATGACACCTTATCGCAACCAAGCTCATGTAAAAGTTCAAGCCATGTTTGTTTTTGTTCATTATTAGTATTATCAAGTGTATCTAGTTGTGAACGTTGCCCAATTCTTACTGCTTTATGATTACCCATATTGTGATATGGCATTATGTTAATTGCGGTGAGTTTTGGGAATTTTTCTGTAATCTTAGAAATTCCTTTTAAATGTTCAAATGAATCATTTATACCTGGTATAAGTGGACATCGAAGTATGATGTTTGCCCCTGACTGATAAAGAAAATCTAGGTTAGCAAGTATTTGTTCATTAGTAACACCAGTGAGCTTTTGGTGCTGCTCTGAATCTGTTTCTTTGTAGTCAAATAAAAACAAATCAATAAACGGTAGAATATTTTGATAAAGCTTAGTTCTTGCGTACCCAGACGTATCAAGACAAACGTGTATTCCCGATTTTTTTGCTGCTTTGGCAAGTTCCAATGTGAATGTCGCTTGAACCATGGGTTCACCACCAGAGATGGTTAGCCCTCCACCTGAACGATCATAGTAATCCCTATCTTTTACAACCTCTTGAATAATCTCTTCGATTGTCTGTTCTTGCCCGATTTCTTTAACCGCACCATACTGGCAATTTTCTATTGATAGCGTTGAAGTATTAGAACGGTGATGAACTAAATAACCGTTTGTTGTTTTAATAGCATTAGGTAGATCCTTTACACTAGAATCCACCTTTACAACTGAAAACGGGCATTTATTTCCAACGTCTTGACATTCTTGGCATTTCTCATAATCAAACGAGTACTGTGGGTGAAGAACTTGCGATTCTGGATTATGGCACCATACACAACGTAAGGGGCACCCTTTTAAGAAAACAGTAGTTCGAATACCAGGTCCGTCATGTAATGCAAAGCGCTGTATGTCAAATGTTAATCCCTTATGCAACTAGCCTTCCCCCTTTTTAATATAATGTCCTACTTAGAATTTCTAGCTGAACATCTCTAGATAATTCAACAAATCGAGCACTGAAACCGCCAACTCTTACAAAAATATGGCCATATTTTTCAGGTGTGAGCATTGCTTGTTCCAATTCATCTCTACTCACTACCGTAATCATGGCCTGTGTACCTCCTTTTGCAAAGTAAGTATCTAGTAAGACTTTTAACTGTTCACGATGCTCTGTAAATAAATCACGACTACATTTTAGATTTTGTACTGCTCCTGCATGAATAGATGGATTAAGTTTTGCAAGTGAATTTAAAAGCGCTGTCATTCCTTTTTTATCGTTTCCACCTGAAGGAGTGTTTCCATTAGCTAATGGAGTTCCAGATCTTCGCCCATCTGCAGAAGCACTAGTCCATCTACCAAGTAATGTATTGGCTTGGTTATTAATAATAACAACAAGATAGGAATGTAAAGTGGTTTTTTGATTTTGCTCTCTGATTTTTGAGCAAATGGCCTTGTGTAAGTGTTGAGCCATTTCATCAGCAAATTCATCATCATTACCGTATTTAGGTACGTTCAGCAAGTCTCTTCTTACCTGTTCATAGCCAACAAAATCTTGATCTAAGATTGTGACTAATTCTTCTAATGAGAGTTTCTTTTGGCGATATACTAGCTCTTTTATCGCAAGCAGGCTATCGGCTGTATTCGTATTCCCATATGTTTCAAGAGTTCCACCTAAATAGGGGATACCTCCTTCAAAGATTCCTTTCCCACGTTCTAAACAACCGTCATATAACATACTTGTAAATAAATATGGTGCTTCTTTACCAACTACCTTGTATTCTAATTCTTCTTGCTCTGCCATCACCTTTATAGCATGCTCAGCTTGAGTCATATACGCTTTCCAAAGATCTTCAAACGTTTCAAAGGTTGAAAGTTCGCCAGTTTTTAATCCAATCCTCTTCCCAGTCATTGGATCATTTCCGTTATGGAGTGTAATCTCTAAAACTTTTTGTAGATTAATAACACCGCTTGGAGTTCCCATACTTTTATGGTCGATAATATACTCACCGCAACCAAATGGAACGTATTGTTCGGCTTCAGATCGACTAATGTTAAAAGCGTGTTGAACAGCATTTATATTGATATCATCATTGTACAAAATAGGATATGTTCTTCCTTCTGAAAGAACATCTAGCGCCTTTTCAAATAGCGCTAGGTTCATCCCCTCAAAACAACGGAGGGATAGTTGTGGTTCAATTTCTTTAACTGTCCTGGTCGCCTCCATCGCAAGCAGTGCAAATGTATCTGCATTGCTTTCATTTCTTCTTCCTTTCCCACCAATAATGATTCTACTTTCAAAAACTGTTTTGGTTGTGGCAATTAACTGCCATAAAGATTGTAAATATCGTATTGCCGTTTTCTCTGTGATTCTTTTTGAATCTAGGTCAGCTTTCAAGAAATCACCTAAGTAGACATCCATTCGACCATAATTCCTTACGCCTGAAACAAGACTGTATAACCAAAATAACTGAATTGCCTCTCGTAATGTAGATGGCTTGGTTTGAGTGATTGATTGTAAAACAGATGATATTTCTAACAGCTCCCTTTTTCGCTCCAAATTTTCTTCTTCTCTACTGAGTTGTTCTGTCTGTTTAGCATAAAATTGACAAACATCTTCTAATAGGTCGAGTGCCATTAACATACCATCATATAAATCGTTATTGTTATGTTGTTTTTTGTAATTCGTTACCTCATTTTTTAACCCTGGTATACCGAGTTGTAAAAGCTTGTCAAAATGTAGGTTGGCTCCACACATTCGATATAGCGGGAATACAATTCCAGGTTCATCCATCCAACTGTCGCTTGGTATAACTTCTGTCATTGAAGCAGGGTATGCAGAGCGTACTTTACCTGCAGTATTTTCATGCTTCCAAAATGCTAACAATTCTTTAGCTGACTCCCGATTTTCTTCACTCTGATTAGGATTACTAGCAATACCCTCAAGCATTTTTTCATCAACACTATATGCCAATTCATCACATGCATGCTGAGTAAAGCGAACGGCCTTTCGTTCGAAACGGCCAACGAATAAGTCATGGTGTTGAATTGTTTGAAAACTAGCGGGATACTGTGCTCTAAGGCATAAAGCTTCTCTTATCGCAGGATGCTTATGTTTATTTTGCCGATACACTTCTGTGAATCTTATTTCAGTTGCTAAATCAACATTTGTCTTGTTGTGATGTTTTTCTTGTTCACGATAAGTTTCTGTAAAACTCTTTACCTTTTGATGATTACCTACCTTTGTGGTTTCCATAATTATCTCCTTCCTAGAATTTTTTCTATTTTTATTGTAAACCTCTTTTAAAAGAGCATCTTGTTACACACTGATTCTATTTGTGCTATATTGATAATATTTAAATTTTGTATCCTTGGAAGAATATCTTTGTGGAAAAGCATAAATAAAAGGGTAAAACCCATAGTGGGTTTTACCCTTAAATAAATTGTTCATTTTTGGTTCTTATTTTACGTTTAACGAAAGGACTTGATCAACTGCAGCTTTTGTTTTCATTGCAGCATCGACTGGATTCATTTTAGGAAGCTCTTCACCAAATGTTTCCACTGCAATGCAGTGATTATAACCAATTTGTCGAAGCGCATCTAGCATTCCTTGGAGGTCGATAATTCCTTCACCCGGTAATAAGCGTTGTGTATCAATTTGCTCATCTTTTGGTAGATTTGGAGCATCATTGATATGAACAAGGACAATTTGTTGCTCTGTTAAATGTAAGATATCTTCTATTGTTGCATGTGATGTAAACCAATGGAAACTGTCAAATAGTAGACCCACGTTTTTCACGTCAATTGCATCTACAAATTCCAAAGCTCCTGGGATATCATAAATAAAATCATTCTTCATTGTTCTCATCGTTTTTGGTCCAACCCACTCGATTCCAAATCTAATTCCATAGTCATCTAATATTTTCGCGATTTCACGCAAACGCCTAATCATTCGACTTGTGTACGCTGCTACTGGCTCATCTGTTGAAGGCAATTGCCACGTACAGCAACGATCTGTTCCGAGCTTACGTGCAAGTGCGGCAAATTTAGGGAGTTCCTTTAGTTGTTCTTGGAACGTCTGTTCATCTTTACGGAATTCTGTCGGAAGCATAAAGCTGCCAAGTTGTAATTGACGAGACGTTAAAAGTTCAATTGCCGCTGATTCAGATTGGTCAGTAGCAACTTTAGCAAATGGCTCAATGCTATATTCAATTGCAGGAAATCCTGCTTTTGAAGCAGCATCTAAAAAGTCAATAAAAGGGACATGAAAACCTGTAGTAACTGGATTTAAAGTTGGAATCATCAACAAAAACTCCTTTTTATTTTATTTGAAAGCTTGCATTTTTCTTATTGACTAGGAAACCTCCTAGACCATTGTGTCAAAAGTTATTCCAACAATGAGGTAAAATACCTTCTCGCTGGCTGTCTTATGCCCTAAGGTTCGACTAGAATGTAAGCGCTTTTCTTATTCCCAAGGTTTTAATAATATTTTTGCTCCCTGCTGCGAAGAAGATGTTTCAAATGCTTGTTGAATTTGACTCATAGGAAATACATTTGTAATGAGCTTATCTACAACTGGAGAGCGCTCAATAACCTGCATAACTTTCGGGAAGTCGTTTAAATTATAATGCCAAGATCCTATTAAATGGAGTCCTTTCCGAATCATATCCCTGCTAATAACAATGGGTGTTTCAGTGTGACTCTCACCTACAAACGTTACCCATCCTTTGCGACGGACTGAATCAATACAAAGTCGATGTGCAGGCGGTGCTCCGGAACAGTCAATTGCTCCATCAGGGCCTTCGCCATTACAAAGTTCACTGATTTTTGAACGAATATCAGGATCTGTTGGGTCAAGTATTTCATCTGCACCAAGTTCACGAGCAATTGCGGTACGATAAGGATTTGTATCAACAGCAATAACTCGTGCTCCTATAAACTTCGCATTGACAATAGCACCGAGTCCCACAGGTCCTAAGCCTGTAATTAAAATGGTATTAAACGCATTTGCACCTAGAGAATGCAATGCTCCAAAGGATGGTCCTAATGCACAACAAGCTAGTGCAGCCTTTTCATATGTGACGCCATCAGGTATAGGGCGTACAAGGGAGGCTGGTTTTGCAACATATTGTGCCATTGTTGCATCTTTCATGGGGTTTTCTAAACAGTGTATGTAGTCACCTGATTCACAGAAATGACATGTGCCACAGGAGGTGAGTGGCATAAGTACCACCCGGTCCCCTACTTTATACCGTGGAGATCGTGATTCCACGACCTCGCCAGCAGCTTCATGCCCCAGACAATCAGATGAAGATCCAGAAACAAATCCTTTATACTCTGCGCACATCGGTGCAACATGAACCTTTACTAGCACACCGTCTTCTGGTATATCTGGAATTGGCGCATCGATTAATTCCGCCTTACGTTCTCCGATTATTGCAGCTTTCTTCATCATCTTTATATCCCTTCCTCTCATCAAACTAAGAACTATAAACTCTGAATATTCTATACTATTAGTCTATCTATTATTCCTCATCTCGTATAGATATCTTTTTTAAAAACATATTAAATTTCTCCTGTTTTACGGCTCCTGCTGTCATACCTTTGACAATTTTATCTTAGTGAAACCAATACATATTCATATACAAACCTCATGAGCCATTCACACAAAAAAGATAGCCCACCCGTGAGCGTCTTCACATAATCATCTTTGCATTAAAATTCTGAAATATCCTAATTTTCATTCTATCATAAAAATGGTAGTGAAAGAAGAAGTCTCAAATGGTAGATAAATAATAAAAACACGACAGAATCCTGCCGTGCTCGTTATACTTCAGGAACGATCATTGGTTTTTGTGAATCATCGCGTTTAATCACAAACTGTAGAATGAATAACCCGATAAACATTACTAATCCGACTGTATCACTATAACCTTCTGGGTAGATCAATAATAAGCCAGCTACAATTGCCATAATCCTTTCAATCCAATGAGTTTTTCTCATCCAATAACCAATTATTCCAGCTCCAATCGCAATCATTCCCATTAATGAGGTTGCTACAACCCATAATGTTTGATTCCATGTTGTATCAATCATAAGTAATTCTGGTGATAACACGAAAATGTATGGAATAATAAATGCTGCAATGGCAAGTTTAGCTGATTGTACACCAGTTCGAATTGGTTCTCCACCTGACACTCCTGCCGCTGCAAATGCTGCAAGCGCTACTGGTGGTGTCACGTCAGCAATAATCCCAAAATAAAAAACAAATAAATGTGCAGACAAATCAGGAAAGCCTAACAATATGATCGCTGGTGCAGCAATGGTTGAGGTAATAACGTAGTTAGCAGTCGTTGGTGACCCCATTCCTAGAACAAGTGCGGCAATCATCGTTAAAAATAATGTTGGAAGAATTAATCCACCCGACAAATCTAATAATCCGTTCGCCATTTTTAAACCAAGTCCCGTTTTCGTAACAACACCAACAATGATTCCTGCGGATGCAGTTGCTGCTGCAACACTTAATGCTGTCCTTGCACCATCGACTAATGCTTCAATTAATCCCCTAAAGCCAATCCTTGTATCTTTACGTAGTAAACTTACCAAAATGGTAATTACGATTGACCAAAGTGCTGCCCTTGTTACACTCATTCCTGACATTAACAAAACAATTACAGCCAAAATTGGTACTAACAAATATATCTTTTTCAATACTTCCCGTCGATTTGGAAGCTCTTCTTTTTTTAGCCCTCTCAGTCCTATTCGCTTCGCTTCAAAATGTGTCATAATCCAGATGCCTGTAAAATATAACAAAGCAGGAATGGCAGCCGCTTTTGCAATTTCCCAATACGTGATTCCACCGCCGATAAATTCGACCATTAAAAATGCAGCAGCTCCCATTATTGGTGGCATTAATTGTCCACCAGTAGAAGCAGCCGCTTCCACTGCTCCTGCAAATTCTTTACGGTAACCAAGCTTTTTCATCATCGGAATGGTAAAAGACCCAGATGTCACCACATTTGCTACTGAGCTTCCGCTAATGGTCCCTTGAAGAGCACTTGAAAAAATCGCAACCTTTGCTGGTCCGCCAACTCGTCTTCCAGCAATAGATACAGCAAGGTCATTAAAATACTGACCAACGCCTGTCTTTACTAAAAACGCACCAAATAATAAAAATAAGAAAATAAATGTTGCTGAAACACCAAGAGGAGTACCAAGAATTCCGTCTGTTGTAAAAAACATCGTTTCAACAACTTTTTCCATCCGAAGCCCCGGATGTCCTAAGAAACCAGGTAAGAAATTTCCGAACATGGCATATAGTAAAAACGTAATTGCAATAATCGTAATTGGCAAGCCTACAGCCCTTCTAGTAGCTTCTAAAACTAGTAAAATAGCAAGTAATCCAACTATAAAGTCTAATGTAGTAAGAGTACCGACTCTTAGTACAATATCATCAATCATAATAGGCCAATATGCTCCAACACCTACTGCTAAAATAGCAAAAATAATATCATACCAAGCAACTTGAAGCTTTCCTTTTACCAATGTTCCCTTTTTAGCAGGGAACAATAGAAAGATAAGCGAAAGAGCGAAACCTAAGTGGATTGAACGTATTAATTGTGCTGTTAAAACATTTGTTATGGATGAGTAAAGCTGAAAGATTGAAAATGATAATAAACCTATAAAAACAATCCATCCTAATACACCTGTTAGTTTTCGCGTCCGTGCTTCAGGGTCATATTTTTCTAGTAGTTTTTGTTGTTCATCCTGTGATAATGTTTCATGTTTTGGTTGATCAGCTGTCAAGCATATTCACTCCCTTCAATTGTTGCCATAACGTTATTTTCTTTGCTTGCATCCTTACCCATGTTCCAGATCCAATGATCTCTGGTAAGGAAAACGTTTGCTGATTAAAAATGAAAAGATGCTTTGGGTATACTTTTGCAATTCTGATATCAATAAATGGAAAAATGCGTTCCATGTTTTTTATATAATATCTTCCATCTATCTCAGAAAATTGTTCTTGTCCAATTGCATTAGAAGGCATTCCAATTCCAAATTCCTCAAACGAAATCTCTTTTTGACAAATAGTATTTTCATCGCAAATTTCATACGTTTCTACCACATCGGTTAGATGGATAGAATGAGTAAATTGGAGTGAAAAAGTAGCATTGTGCTCGCCAATGGGTACATACGCGAGCACCTTTTCAGTATTTTCATACTGAAAAGCAATCACTTGTTTGTATGGTAAAAATAATACAATTATCGAAAGTCCTATAAGGATTCCACTTGCAGCTGTAGCTTTTTTTATCATTTTCATAACCACCTAAGAAGAAAGATAGACCGATACCCAATCGGTCTATCAAACTAGTGCCTTTTCTACTTCGAGCTAAAAAATAATCTTATTTAATTCCCTTTTCTTCAAAATATTTTGCGGCACCTGGATGAAGGTCAATACCTAACCCATCTAGTGCAGATTCTGCAGTAATGTATTCACCCTTTGCATGGGTAATTTTGTCAGCATTATCAAATAATGCTTTTGTCATGTCATATACGAGATCTTCCTCTAAGTCAGCACTTACGACTAACATGGCTTGAACCGCAACAGTTGTTACATCACTCTCAATTCCATATGTGCCACCAGGAATTGTGTCAGCCGCATAAAACGGATAAGCAGAAATTAAAGCATCGATTTTATCTTGTGCAATTGGAATAATTGCTACATCTTTTAAAGCTGCTAAGCCTTCGACTGCTCCAACAGGGTAACCACCTGTAATAAATGCTGCGTCAATATCCCCGTCTTGAATACCTTCTGTTGATTCAGCAAAGTCCAAATTTCGTGCATCGAAATCATCCATTGTCATGCCATGGACTTCAAAGATTTGCGAAGCATTCAAGAACGTACCACTTCCAGGTGCTCCAACAGAGACCACCTTACCAGCCAAATCATCAACCGATGTAATGCCACTATCCTTTGTTGTAACAATATGAACAGTCTCAGGGTATAAAGAACCAATACCTTGTACATTATCGATTGCGTTACCTTCAAACATCTCTGTACCTTCCGCAGCATAAGAAGCAATATCAGTTTGCGTAAAGCCAATTTGGATGTCGCCATTACGTAAATCTTCCATATTAGCAGCAGACGCATTCGACACCTGAGCGGTGACCTCTGCATCAGTATTATCACTTATTATTTCTGCAATGGTTCCACCTAACGGATAATATGTACCGCCTGTCCCACCAGTCCCAAACGCCAACTGCTGATTCCCACCACATGCTGCTAGTGTCATTGTGATACCTAACAACATAAGTAAGGAAACAAATAATTTTTTCCTCAAAATGTTACTCCCCCTTATTTGTAATATTTTTGCAATAATTCTCGTACATGTTATATACCTATTACCAAAGTCCAAAAACAATTCGACTTTTTTGAAAAAAGTGAAACACAGGGACGGTTCTCTTGCTTCATTTTATTTAACATAGTTACTATTCTCTACTGTTTTAACTCTACACAAAGGAAGGGATGGAATTCCTTGTGTATAAAGGAGATCCATCCCTTGCTATTAGATTTATATTTTCCGTTACCATTATGCTATCTATTATCTAGCAGTTGCTAACATAAGGCTAGCGAATACCAGCAGCCCTCTCCACCTGTGCTTGGTGTGATGCATCAGCTTTTCCATCAACATGTCGAGTGCTGTTGCCGAAGTATACATCAAAATGTCCAGTAATGCCGTTATTTGTAATGTATTCACGCTCGTGCGGCATGAAGCTCATACTAGCAGCAATTTTTCGTCCATCAATTTCTAATACCACTGCACGTGGTTTCCAGGAATAGCCCCCCCAAATGGATTTGGCTATGTTCGAATCATTTGTTGTAACGGTTTCGGAATCAGCATGGTTAGCTCCAATATTCCGCTTAATATAGAAGCTTTTACCAGTATCAAGATCAGTGACCTTTACTATTTTTCCTATCGTAAATACGTATTGGGCCTCAGTCCACCAGTCTAAATATTCCCCATGTTTTTCACTTACGACAGGCTTTACAGCGACATTATGAACAGGAATTGTCAGTTTTTGGCCAATTGAAAGCATGCTGTTAGATGTTAAATTATTCGCCCTTAATAACTCAGATTGTGGTATTCCGTAACGGACACTTAAGTCCCACATAGTATCACCTGATTTAACTGTATGTGTGATGTAAGTGATCGTATTTGCACCAGTTTGTGCGGGTGCATTTATTCCATCTGGAATAGTTAAAGCTTGACCAATTGATAATATATCTGACCTTAATTGATTTGCAGAGCGAATGGAATCTACGGTTACTCCAAAACGTTTCGCAATGACTGAAAGCGTATCACCTGAGCGAACTGAGTAGATAAACGTAGCTCTTTCCTGCTCCACTGTGGGTTCTTGCCTTGTTTCTGAATTGCTCGATGGAATTGTTATGGTTTGTCCCAAACTCAATATATCCGAAGGTAAATTATTTGCATTTTTAAGTACAGAAACACTTGTACCATAGCGGGAAGCTATCGACCAAAGTGTATCTCCAAGTGCAACCGTGTGGGTTGTTGGATTTGTAGTTGGTGCTTTTTCGTTTGCTGTAGGCTGAGAAGTATTTCCTGTATTGTTTGCAGGAATTGTCAATGTTTGACCTATACTTAAAATATCAGATGTTAACTGATTAGCAGCCTTCAGAGCGGATACGCTTATTCCATACTGTGTTGCTATTGACCATAATGTATCTCCAGATGAAACTGTATGTGTCGAAGCAGATGTTTGTACAGAAGTAGTAGGTTGTACTGGTGTTCCAGCAGGAACCATTAGCTTCTGTCCTATGCTTAACACATCAGATGATAAGTTATTAGCTGTTCGAAGTGTGGTTACACTTGTACCATAACGAGTGGCAATTGACCACAAAGTTTCGCCTGAAGTAACCGTATGTGTTGTTGTAGCAGCAGATTGTGCATCGTTAGACGAATTAGATGGCTGAATGGATGTACTTGTATTTACAGAAGGAACTAATAAAGTTTGACCTAGGCTTACAATATCCGATGTCAGGTTATTTGCACTTCGAAGTGCAGAAACACTTGTTCCATATTTAGAAGCAATCGACCATAAGGTATCCCCTGCGACAACCGTGTGGGTTTTTTGTGGGATAAGTAATCGTTGATTTACACTAACAGTATCTGATGAAAGATTGTTTACTTTTTTTATTTGTTCGACAGATGTATTAAATTTATTTGAAATACTCCAAAGTGTATCTCCTACTTTTACAAGATAGGTAGTCGAACTCGCTTCGGATTGTTGCGTCGTAGATGAATTACTACCATTTGGTTCTGCTGCTGAAGCAGTGTTAACAGTTAACGGAATAGATGCAACTACTATTCCTCCCAGCAGAACTTTTACCATTGTAACTTTTAATCTTGGATAACGTTCTTTAAGGATTTGTCTAGCGGATGTTACAATATCTGTACGAACATTACGCTCTTTGCCTAATTCATCAGCAAACTCGGTTATATTTTCATTAAAATGAAGAAATAACACAAATTCATCACTTTTGGAATCACTCTTTTTAACCTCAAACTTTTGAAAATAATCCATATTTTTGGTACACGCTCCTTTTAAGTGACATAAGCATGATAATTAGTATGATTCATTTTCAAAATTCTATGAGGTGGAGTATTTCAATATTAAATAAAGCTCTTATGAACTGCTTTGTTTGTTACACTAAAAGGGGTTTGAATATCTTTGTTGGAAGTAATAGGAATTTCATTTGTAAATATATCTTTACTACAACGTTAAAACTATAACCAAACAAATATCAAAATAGAAAGTGTGATGATAATAGTGGATACAATTGACCCGAAAGATGTAAAACCTGGTGATGAAGTGTTTGTGATCTATAATAATCCTCATACACCTACAGTTTCGAATATCACTCCAGCAGAAATTGTACAGCATCCAAAAGACCCAAATAGGGCAGCACTTTTTATTCATGAAACTTTCCATACAATTGAGGATGATGATGCTCTGTTTTCTTCAGAAGAATCGGCAAAGGCTGCTTACAATGAAATTTTTGGCGAGTATGATGAACATCATTATTGAGTATTTGTGTATGGTATCGTTACACTCAAGGATCGAAAAATAACAAAAAGCGTTAATGTTTTATCATTAACGCTTAAAAATGGCCTCTCACCTTCTTAATTTGTAATAGGCTTTGAGGATGTATTATTTTGTTTTTCTATTTTACTCACAGCATCTGCACTCGTATCGACACGTTTTACAAAGAATGCTAATAAGAGAACAAATATATTAATTCCAAATGCGACTAGGAAGGAATATTGTATGCCTGCAAGTAAAGCTTGTTGTGTTAATGCAGCAGTCGAAGCTTCTGTGAGTGTTGTAGGGTCAACACCAGTCATTAAGCTTTCTGCCTCTGTTTTCGTAACTGAATTCATAATTGTCACGAGAACTGCTGTACCAATCGAACCTGACACTTGTTGAGCTGTATTATTAACGGCAGTCCCATGCGGATTTAATCGAGTTGGTAATTGGTTTAATCCATTTGTCATAATTGGCATCATCACCATGGACATACCAAACATACGTAAACTGTAAATAAAAATGATATAGCCGTAACTAGAATCAAGCTGTAAATGCGCAAGCATGTAAGTTGAAACAGCTGTAATTGCTAAACCAATGATAGCTAATAGACGAGGACCGAATTTATCAAAAAGTTTCCCTGTAATTGGTGACATAATCCCCATAATAATAGCCCCAGGTAACATCATTAACCCTGAATCAAGCGGTGATATTCCTCTAACGCTTTGAACGTATGCTGGTGTTAAAATCATCCCTGAAAACATTGCTACTGCGTTAACAATTGCAATCACAGATCCTAGTGCAAACATAGGATACTTGTAAACTTTTAAATCTAATATTGGTTTTTCAATTGTTAACTGACGAACGATGAAAGCAATTAATGAAATTCCACCAACAATTAACGTTGTTAGGACAATTCCATCCGTCCAACCCGCTGAGCTCGCAGAACTACAGCCATATAACAATCCACCAAATCCAATTACGGATAGGACAAGCGATAAATAATCAAGTGACGCTTGCTTATCTTGTTCCATAACATTTTCAAGCTTCCAAATAGCTAAACCTAAACTAATAACTGCTAATGGAAGAATCATTTCAAAAAGTAAACGCCAGTCATAGTATTCTACTATATATCCAGATAATGTCGGTCCAATGGCTGGTGCAGTAATCATTACTAAACCAAATATACCCATTGCTGCGCCGCGTTTTTCACGTGGAAAGCTCACTAACATAACGTTCATTAAAATTGGTCCCATTACAGAAGAACCTGCTGCCTGAACCATTCTTCCTGTAAGTAAAACGCCAAAGTTTGGTGCAAATGCTGCTAAAGCAGTACCCAATGTGAAAATTACCATTGAAGTTATAAATAAACTGCGGTTTGAGAATCGTGTGATTAAAAATGCTGATGCTGGAATTAACACACCACTAACAAGCATGTAGCCCGTTGCTAACCACTGAACTGTGGAATAATCAGCAATCTTTAAATCTACCATAATGGATGGTAATGCAACGTTTAATAACGAGTTATTTAAAAAAGAAACAAAAGCTCCAACAAATAAAATGACTATCATCATATATGGTGGTTTTTTTTCTAATCCAGTCGAATCCATACTCCCCATCCTTCTTATCTTTTATTTTTAATTCCTTATTCGCAAAAACCATTTTATACCGACGGTTCAAAAAAAGCAATATAATTGTACCTGTAGTATAATTGGTTGTGTTTCTAATGTTAGGAAATTATACTTATTTATATAGATAGGACAGGAGGAAGGCATGAATAATCGAAAAAGAAAAGTTGCAGACATTGCACTAAAGTTGTTTGTTGAAAAGGGAATCCAGCAAACCTCTATCCAGGAAATTATTGAGAAAGCTAATATTTCAAAAGGTACTTTTTATAATTATTTTTCGTCAAAAAATGATTGCATTGCAGATATCCTCGAATTTCTCCGGTATGATGCGAGTCAACAACGAATTGCAATCCAAATTGGAAGAGATATGAAAGATCGTGAAGTGTTTATTGAACAAATAACAATAATAATTCGATTAAACGAGGAACGAAATTTACACCCGCTTTTTGAGGCAATATTATCCTCGAATGAAAAAGAGTTAAAAAAATTAGTATTACAACACCGTATTATTGAGATGGAATGGCTTGCAGAACGATTTATTGAAGTGTTAGGGGAAGAAGTACGCGACATTGCATTTGAGGGAACCATTTTATTTTATGGGATGTTACAACATATGTTATTCACATTGCGAATGACAAACAGCTCTTATTCTCTGCAAAAATTAGTAGATGTGATTTTGTCGTATATAGAGGTTATACTTCATAAAATGAAGAAAGACAGCAGTTCGATGATACCCACTTCAACGATCAATCTATTGTTCACTAATGTTACTAAAAAATCAGTCACAATAACTGAAATAAAGGAAAAAGCAGATCATCTGCAGCATCAATTTCAATTCAATGAAGAACAACAGGACTTATTTGATGCAATTATGAACGAATTACAACGAGAACGAATAAGAAAAATTGTCATTGAACAATTGCTAAAACCATTTCAACAATTATTTAATGAGACGAGTATTGGACCGCAAGTACAAACGTTTACAAATTTGATTTGGTATTATCTGAGAACAATTTGATAGAAAAGTTATAACTCGCCATAATAATTGGCGAGTTCCTTTAATAAGGGATCCAAATACCTTATTTATATAAAATTGTGAAACGGTTACCGTAATGATCCTAAATAAGGGTTGTAGCGATAGTAAAATAAGAGGAAATTTTTCCGTTAAATGCAGATTAGAGCTCGTTTTGGGATAAATAGGGGGAGTTTTTCCGCCTATATTAGGCAAAATTACCTATTTCAATTTTTTTCGAGTCAAGTAAGTGGAATTTCTCCCTCTATTTACGCTATCTTCAGTGCCATTTTGATAAATAAAGGGAATTTTATCCTCTATTTATCATATCAAAGTACTTAACCTGATCCTCCAACCGATAAAAGCAACTTTCACGGTCCGAGATGCGGGAAATCAGCAGCTTTTTATTGACCAGCTATAAAGATCAATAAAATTTTTGCTCAAAACGACGTCACTGCAAATGACAGAAGTTTTGACCCTCTTTTTTAATAACCCTCATTAATAATAATGTCAATTGCTATATCAAAGATAATGAAAATTCGTAGAAACCTTGTTAGATAAAGGAATTGACATATGCCATTTCATACGTCAATTCTTGTGTCTTATAATAAGAAAGCACCCGAAAACGGAACCCTTAAAAACTGTCTTCATACTTTTAAAATCAATTGAGACAACCGACCTAATACATTATTGAAATGGAACCCAATTTACATACCAGATATTGTTTTTGCCTTTGGTTAGTTTGAATTCAACATTTTCGTCATTGCTAGGTAGTTTAAAGCTGATATAGGCGCGATTGGTATCTGTATACACGACTTCAAAATGACGCACTTCATTAAGCATTCGCATGAATGAGCGATTTTGTTCAATTGCTTCATCTGTTGTGTTCTCTGCTATAAATTCTTCCACCGATAAAGTCTCTTCATCTGCTAAGTGAAAATGATATAGTGTTTGATAGTCTTCCCCTGCTTTAATGTACATGTATAACTGAAATACTTCAAAAGGAGACAATTCCTTAAGTAGATTATTGTCTTTCGTTTCAAGTAGTTTTAAAGCTAAGTCTGATTTCTTTTGCTCGACTTCTAGTACTGATTTTGTTAGTGTAATTGTCTCATTATTGTTCGTTTTTGCTTCTAAAGGAAGAAACCGTTCAATTGTTTTTTGCTCAATTCCCGTATCAGTGTACTCAAATGCAATCTGTTGACCATCATTTAGCTGCTCTATTTGTTGTTTTGCTTCATCTGTCAGCTGAAAGGATATTGGTTTTCCGTCTATTAGTATTTCAACTGAATGATTATCTATTTGACCCACTAAAGTCCCTTCTTCTGTTTGATAAAATTCCTTTTCAATCATGACATCCATCGCAACCCTAGCTTTTTCTTCTATAGCTGTTAAAAATGCCTCAACAACATATTTTCCTGCTTTGAGATTAGTAAAAGAAAACTCATAAGATAATTCTTCGTCACTTGCTAATGTCACTTCTTGGATTGCTTGAATGGCCATGGTTTCATTTGATAACTGCTTTAGTTTCTTTCCATTTTCGTTGTATAAAAGAAAGTCTGCTTGAAGTCCGTTCGGGAAGGTAAGCTTTTGTTCTTTTCCTGAAACATTTTTCACCTTATAATAAACCGTGGTAGTGCCTTTTTCCTCGCTTGTTTCGATCGATGAGTGAAGATTTTGTGTCACTTCATTTTTCTTCATTACCTCTGCTTGCACCTCCGCTCCATTTGTTACATCTCCTAGTCCGCAACCAGTTATTAATCCAAGTGTTAATGCAGAACCAATAATGAAGCCAATGTTTTTCGTTTTCATCGTCTTTTACTCCTTCTTATCTTCGATTTTTCTTTTTCCAAAACAATAGACGATGATAATTGGAAGGATGTTACATTTAATAAAAATTATTTTTTCTTAAAAATTAACCAATGCTATGGATGATAATCGATAAAGGAGTATGATAAAATGGGTAATCAAACCGATGGAAGACAAATTCGCTCCAGAGCTGAAAAAAGAGCAATCGAAAACGGACATGAAGTAGGGCAAAAGGAATTCTTCCGTGGCAATGGCAGCGAAAACAACAGAATCCCAAACAGAAATAAAAATTCATAAAACAATGAGGATTGGTCCTTCTCTTAACGGAGTAGGACCATCTTCTTTACCTACATTTCTTTTCTTGCTTTGATGAGGATTGCTTCTCCTGTAAAAGAATAAAGCTTTCCATCACGTTGGGTTATCTTAAATTTCTTTCGCTTTTCTTGACTTGCGTGTATAAGCAAGTTAGACAATTCCTCCTTGGTGTCCTTTGTTACATTCATATTCTTACACCAGTCTTCAAAAATAAATGTTTTTGGAAAACAATAACACTCGTCAAGTGTAAATCCATATTCCTCTAGCATGTTTATCCACTCAGACTTCTTATAGGCTCGATGGTGACTATAGTCTCGCTTTTTTTCAATATAGTTATAAAATCTGTCAAGTTCATCGTTCTCTGGTGTAACATTATCGATTAAATAAAATGCACCACCTTTTTTTAATGACCTGAAAGTTTCACGGATAAAGTGTCGCACATGTGGAAAATGATGAGCTGCAATTCGACATGTACTAATATCAAAGGTTTCATCTGCAAATGGAAGCTTTTCAGCATCTCCTTGCAGAAACTCGACATTGGTATGACCGTTGTTTTCAATGAAGTTTCTAGCTACCTTTAAAATTTCATTTGTTAAATCCAGAGCTGTGACCTTTTTACACAAAGGAGCAAAGGCATTCGCCGTATGGCCTCCTCCAGTCGCCACATCTAATACATGGTCTTTTTCATTGACCTCGGCAATTTGAAGTAATTTTGCTAAATCCTTCCCCTTTGCGTGAAGCTTGCTAGTTACATAATTTTTGGCATTCTTGCCAAATTGTGATTGTACATTGTCTTTTGTTTCATCTCTATTCATTAACAGCCACATCCTTTTTTATGAAAACTCATCAAATGAACGTTCTCAGATCGTTCAACATAGTATGAACTATCAATTGCGGGGTGATTTGATTGAGTAAATGGTTAAAAACCGTTATTTTGACATATCTTTCACTACTGTTTTTTGGTAGCTTTTTTGCAGTTGGAATGCTTTGGACAGGTGTAATTGAACAAATCTACCCGATTATTAAAGATATCAAAATATTTTTATATTATTTTTTTGCTGGAGCGATTGGTGCCTCACTTCGCCACCTTTACATGTTTTGTTCACATTATATGAAAGGTGATCTACATGATTATAAAATGTGGATTATGTATATCTTTTATCCAATTTTTTCAACAGGAACAGCTGTAATTGCCGTTACCTTAATTGAAAGTGGAATCTTTTTAGTTGAATTTGCCGAGTTTGAATCAGCACCATATGGCCATATTAGCATTGCGTTTTTTGTTGGCTTTGGCTTTAATCGATTTCTAAATAAATTAAATGAAGTATCAAAAGACATCTTTCAAACAAATGAAAGTAGCAATCATCACAAATAATACATTTCCAATTCTAATGATGCTTAATTTCCATCATGACAAACAATCCTCGATAATATTGCTTGATTTCAACAATGTCAAAGCCATGGGCAGTTACTACGTTCACAGTTTCTCGATTTAAGCAACAGCCATCACAGATCTTACTCCAGGCTGGAGTTAGAAAATCTTGCAACTTTGCAAGAAATGGTTGATTCATTTTGACATGCTCAAATAATAATATTTTACCACCTGGCTTACAAATTCTTTTCATTTCAAGCAATGCTTTCTCGACATCAGGTATCGTGCAAAGAACTAATGTTGCAACGACTGTGTCATATGATTGATCATCAAAGGGTAATTGTTCCGCACCGCTTTTGTGAATTTCAATCGGAACAATTGCCTTACTTTTATTCTTGAGTGATTCTTCTATCATGAATTGGTTTGGTTCAATAGCAGTAACGGATTCTACATTTACGTAAATAGGAAAATTAATACCACTGCCTGAGCCTATTTCCAGAACGTTTCCATATGATCTCCTCAGTAAGTCAGTACGGATCTCCTTAAAAGAATGACGTTCTAATGGTTTCATCGCTAAATCATATAACTTAGGAAATAGTTTCCCCATAAACTTTTATCAACTCCGCCCTAGCTTTTATCCTAGTTTTACTTTTCTTACCCATTTACCGTCAACGTCAGCAAGTAGCGTATTCCACCCTAGCTTCCGGGCTTCATCAAAGTTTTTTTCTTGATCATCTACAAACAGCACATGATGGTTATGATGGAAATAGTTTTGTACTTCTAAGTATATATCAACTTGTGGTTTACAAAAGCCTATTTCTGAAGAGATTGTCATACTTTTTAAATGATGCTGTATGGGTGCGATGATGTGATTAATCCATTCAATGCGATGATTACTTACAATATGAATGTTTGCATGCTGACTCCAAAACGGAATTCTTTCAAGGGAGGGTAAAGGCTTAATGTATGAACGTAACGTTTCCTTCGCTTCCTCTTGATCTATAGTCGGGAAATTTTGCTTTAACTTGGTCCAAAATTCAATTTCTGGTATTTTTCCAGTCCATAATTGCTCGCGAATTTCCTTTTTAAAACTAGTAAGCTCACTGTATGAAATGTTAAATGTAGTTGATAAATAGCGCCAATATAATGGTGAAAAATTCGTTACAAGAACACCTGCAAGATCTAATACTAATTCTTGTTTTAATTGCATTTTATCACCCCCATTATCCATTTTTCGTAAAAAAACGCCTTAGATATTTACTTTATAATTTATTCCAATTTCGTCACCAGGAAGGCCCCTTATCCCCCAATTATGACGAGGAGTTTCAAAAATAGTAATCTCAATATCATTTAAAGGGATGCTTAGTTCACGATGAATGCGTTCGTATAGCAATGCAATCAAACGTTTTTTAACCTTCACTGTCCGTCCTTCAAACATACTAATTTCAATAATAGTATAAGCGTCAGTCCTATCACTCGGAAACTGAAAATCTTCTTTTTCCAAAACAAAAAAACGATGAAACTTCTTATCATTTGGAAGTTCAAGAGCCTCTACCATGCACGAATGAATAACATCCGACAATGCTCTTTTAATTGGCTGTATCTGCTCCTTCACACCGTAAATCTTTACCTGACCCATTTTCTTCTCACCTTTCTCATCTCTTAATCTCTGCTAACGTTAAAAAGTATTCAATAAAGATGATAAAATTCCTGCAAAAATGCCAAAAGCACCTATCACGATAGGTGCTTTTGACTACATTAGTTGCATTGTTGTAATGCATGTTCCATCGTTTTCAAACGTAGAAAACTCTGATTTGACTGTTTTATCGCCGTGCTTAATTGTTATTTGATACGTTTTATCGCGAGGTACCCATAAATCGATAAATCCGTTTTTTAGAGATTTCATTGTTTCGTTTACTACGACATTGCCTTGTGTATCTTCAATATACACATCAAACTCTTCTTCAACCAGTTCTCCTTGACAACCTGTCAAGCTATGATTCATTCAAGGGTGTGTTTCATTGATGTAAGGAGCAATTGAAACGAAAAAGTCTGCTTCAGGCAAGTCGTAAACAGTCTTACTTCCATCATCTTCAGTGACCACAAGTTCTTGAGATGTAATGGAAGCGGATTTGTTTTTAATAGTGCCACTACTAAAATCACTGACTAGTGTTTTCACATCTTGTGTATCAGGTGCTTCGATTGTACTTTCGCCACTACATGCGGTTAACGCAACAGATGCCATTAACGCTACAGCAAAGACTTTCATTTTCATCTACATTCACCCCCTTGTCTCTCAATATAGAATTATACCATTTCTCTTATTTGTTGAATTTACTATTTCTATATTTGACACAATATATACATAAATTTATGAACAAGCTTTCTTCAACAAACAATGGTGTCTACGTAGGTGAGTTGGATATTCCTTGTTAAAATTAAATGAATAATTAAGTGGTGACTACATATCCTAATCCTGTTTAGGAGGTGAACGATGTGGCTCAGGAACGAAATAATCAAAATCAACAAAACAATAACAATGTAGCAGACAGTCTAAAAAATACAGCAGGTTCTGCATTTGAAACTGTACATAATGCACTAGAAACTACGGAAAATATTGCAATGAATGCTGTCGATGCAACGAAAAATGCTATAAACAATCTCACTGATAATAATCGCAACAACCAAAATGCTAATGAGGAATAAGTAAATGTAACGCCACTTTAAAGTGGCGTTTTTTATCATATGTTCTGCTTTTTATTCGTTTAAAACCTCGATAAACTCAATCGCTTCGTCAATGTGATCAACAAAATGAACTTCAATATTTAGTTTTTGCTGTGCTTGTACTGTCTCAACTTCTTTTCTATTTTCATTTGGTACAATCATGAATGGAAACCCATGTTGTTCTGAAATAATCATCTTTTCTTGAATATTACCTACAGGCATTATTTGGCCATCACGATGGATTGCCCCAGTGACTCCTATAGCTATGTTATTTTTTATTTTTCCTTGTTGGATTAATTCTGAAAGTACTAACCCTAGTCCCACACTATCTCCCTCAATGTCTTCTCTATGTAGAAAATTCGTTACAGCTTCGATCTCTGTACCTAAATAATCTGTTACATTTTCCCTCATGATGGTAAAATGATCATTATTTAAGCCTATCATACTTAACAATTCCTCTGTTTTACTATGATAACGGTCTTGATTGGTCACCTTATATAATCCAATAATTGGTTCCATTTCACGTTCATAGCTTTCTCGAATAACTTCTTCATCTTCTAAATAAAAAACATTAAAAGATTTTACGAGCAAGATGTTAATTCCAGAGTTTTCAACGACCTCCACAGGTTCGTAAAAACTGGTTACGATGTATGTATGCGGTTCATAGTCTAAAATGCGATATTCATACACTAATAATAGAGAAACTAGAATAAAAGCAAATAAATAGTTATGTTTCCAATAATCATTTTTTCGGTAAAAAATAATGAATACCACTACAAGCAGTAATTCAACGAAAAGAGTCCCAAGAAAAACAAAACGATTGAAATACCCTTATAATAGAAAAACCACACTAGGAGATAAATTAAAAATGTGAAAATTAATGTAGCAAATGTTTTGATTTGTTTTGATTGTTTACTATTTTTCTTAATAATTGACAGCCTCCATACTTCTATCTTTGTTTCAACTATTGTAATGTTTAATAGTTTATTGAATGATATTCTGTTTCAATTGCGCGGACAATAAAAGAAAAACCATCCTCACATTAGAGAATAGTGAAATATCGATGTTACTTATATGTCCATATAAGTGATTCTACATATTAATAGAGCGAATTTTTCTTAGTTCGAAAATATTGCCAATAACTCCTATAAAACCACCAATTCCAAGTAACGCCTGAGGAAATGAGAATCCATATGTTATTGTATTTGTTAATCCGAATATGAACAATAGAAAACAACTAATTAGTCCAATCATGACTCTTTGCTTTTTACTGATTGTAGACACCTCTCTTATCATTAGTCATGCAAATTATACCATATTTTGATTTATGCTCAGGAACGAAGGTTCCATTTCTCACTCTCATTTATTATTCAGCTTACAATTTACTTCTCCTTAAGCAGTTTTAGTTAACCAATGCCCAAACAAATGATAAAATATTTAAGTCACTTATATAAAAATTAATTACTAGGAGCGTATACTGTGAACAAGCATTCAATTACAAACACAACAATGGAGACGATTCAATGGTTTGTGTTCCTATTAGCTAGTACGGTTGCCATGCCAATCGTAATTGGAAGTATATTTGAAATGACATTTGTAGAAATTTCAGGGTTAATGCAACGAACGTTTTTTGTAGTGGGCGTTGCTTCGCTTTTACAAGGTTTGTTTGGTCATCGCCTCCCTATTATGGAAGGTCCTGCAGGCATTTGGATTAGTATTTTTTCTGTAATGGCTATAACAGGAATCCAAGGAGGCACAACCCTTGATGAAACATTAAGAACACTTGAAACCACAATGATTGTGACCGGAATCTTCTTGTTTATCTTTGGAATTTTTAAAATTTCAGAAAGGATTCTTCCAATCTTTACTCCCTTAGTTACGGGCACCTTTTTTCTTTTATTGACAGTCCAATTAAGTGGTACGTTTTTAAAAGGGATGCTTGGATTACAAGGAACTAACAATACTATACAACTTACTGATGCTATCCTTGCATTTATCACTTTTATTATCGTCCTAGGATTGTCTATTTTTGCTAGAGGTTGGGTAAGTAATTATGCGGTACTAATTGGAATTGTAATTGGTTGGATTGCGTATGTGCTAGTTGTTGGTAACTCTACCGAACAGGAAATTACCGGTTACTTTGCGGTCCCAGAATGGTTTGCATTTGGTCTTCCAACATTTGATCTCAGTGTTATCCCAATTGCGTTGATTACGGCTGTAATATTGATATCTAATTTAGTTGCCTCTGTTGTAGCAGCAAGTCAGACATTGGGAATTGAAATGAAGGATCGTAATAGTCAAGTGAATCATGGTACCACATTTTCAGGAATGAACCATGGATTAGCAGGTCTGTTCTCTAGCATTGCCAATGTTCCTTTAGCAACTTCAGCTGGTTTTATTGCATTAACAGGACAAAAGCGAAAAATGCCTTTTATTTATGCTACAATTCTATTAATTTTAATTGCCTTTTTTCCGCCCATTGTTGCATTTATTTCAAGCATTCCCTCTCCAATTGCCAATGCTGCATTAATGGCTTCGTTCGTACAATTGGTTGGATTAGCTGTAAAAAATGTAACATTAGAACCATTAGATAATCGAAAAATTACAATCGTTGGTGTCGCCTATTTAATCGGTATGGGTACGATGTTTTTACCAACTGACGTTTTTTCAGACTTACCTTCAATTGTACAAAATGTCATGAGTAACGGACTTTTAGTTGGAACAGGACTCGTTATATTAATTGAGCAGGTTTGGAAAAGGAGAGAAAAAATCAGTATTAATATGGAAAGTCAGTAACTAGTAGTGAATCAGTATTATTTTAAAAGTATAGTCATTCTACTTAAAAACAACAAACATCGAGGTGTTTGTTGTTTTTTTGTTTAAAAGGATGTGTAAGGTATTACAAATCTATATAATCAAGGATTGGTTTAAATAAGTGATACTGTTGTTCAAATGTAGTATGATCACTTTTTGCGAAAATGGCTTCCACAGCCAATCGAAAGACAATGGCTCTGATGATCATCTCTATGAAAGAGCCATGACTTGATAAAACTTCTATCTCAAAGACTTCACTTCCTTGCCACGCTATGCAATCACATACTAAGATTGCTTCTGCGTATTCCACTGGTGCTACAGTTGGAGAAAAATCTATGATTAATGGTGGAAAAACATCATCAAAAAGAATGTTTCCTGCCAGATCACCATGGACAATTTGTAAATTATATTGCTCTTGGAGTTGTACTTTACTGAGCAATTCATTGATTATTAGTTTTGTTTTAGGATGTACTTCCGGTGGCATTTCGTCTCTTTGCCAAGCTATGTGATGAGCCATAGCCCACGGGTTTTGTACCTGTATGCAATTCTCGACGTTTAGATTGGAGATGTCACGATGAAATAACCTTGATACATGAAGTTTCTCGTTTATTTTACCGTTAACTTCCTGACCGCGTTCAAACTGAGTACATACCCACCCATCACTAACAAAGGTGCCTTTCTGAGTTCTTAGCGGTTTTGATAATCTATACCCTTGGGGCCTTATACTGTCAATGACAGTTAGTAACCACTCTGTATATTCCATATCATCCACTGGTTTGAATACTGCATGATTCACTCTAACTGAGGTATTTTGTCCACCCAGTAAGGGGATTTTTTCACCGCTAACATTAAATGAACGGATGATTTCTTCAGACAACATGATACTTCCCTCCTTGTTTTTCAATTTTGGCTTGTTGACTAGTGTTTCTATTATTATATAAATCATAATAGTAAAAAAGAGAGTTTATTTAATTAGCATAAAAAAATTATTTGTTGCATTTACGCAGAAATTACTCTACCTTTATCAAGTATAACTAAAATTATAGAAAGTGACTGAGTAGTAATGAATTCAAAAAGAATTACACAGGAAAACGAATTGAATCAAGCATTCGAAATTAGAAAATCAGTTTTTGTAGAGGAGCAAGGTGTTCCACTAGAAGATGAGTTTGACACATATGATACACTTGATGGCCGCTGTGAACACATCTTAGTGTATTTCGAGAACCAGCCTGTTGGAACGGGAAGACTGAGAGTTGTTGAGGGTATCGGAAAATTGGAACGAATTTGCATTTTGAAGGCATTTCGTAAACATGGGCTTGGAAAAGTGATCATACATATGTTAGAAAACATAGCTAAAAACAATGGATTAACTAAGGTGAAACTACATGGACAGACTCATGCGGAAGGTTTTTATGAAAAACTAGGCTACCAGACAGCATCAGAGGTATTTATGGAGGATGGCATCCCGCACATTTTAATGGTGAAAGAATTATAAATGGCTAAGTAATTTGCAGGAGTTTCCTAGTAAAACATATTAGAAATAGTAGAAAGTGCAAGCTCAATAAGCTTGCACTTTTTTATCAAGAATAAAAGAGTTTCCTTTACCATTTTTGAGTTTAACTAGTTCAACCGCTAAAAAAGAGTTTCCATCATCATTTCTGTTCTTATCTTTCTTCATTCTACTGATGAAGAAGGATTCCCAACTATTACACACTTTAACTAACTTCATTCCTATACCTAATGCACATTCTGTTGGAGCTGGATCTAAACTGCATCTAGCATAGAAGGTATAGTCTGCCTCCCCTAAGCCCCCTCCCAAAATACACATATGCTCGTTCATCATCCTCAATCAAAACTACTCGTTCAATACTATACCTTCCTGAAATATCGCTGTACTCTCCTTTAAATGGCCCATCACGATTAAGACTTAGAAAATCTTATTGTAAAATGATAAAAAATCAGGAAAGTTGACAATTAATTGCAAACTATACTACTATTATTTTTATACAAATAGTTAGGTAGACTAACTATTATATATTGGAGGGATATCTTTTATGTCTCATCGTGATGTTTTTACTAATTATTTATTGTTATACCGCCCTTTGATTAATGCGTTGAATAATCAATTAGCAAATTATGGGTTATTTAGTTCACAATGGGGAATTATTCGGTTACTTAAAGAAGCAGCACCACTCACGTTTCAGGAGATTGCAAAAGCAATTCACATTGAAAAGCCTAGTGCTTCAAATCTGATCCATAAATTAATAGCACTTGGCTATGTTGAAGCAATAGAAGGCTCAGATAAACGGGCAAAGCTTGTTCAGTTAACAGCGATGGGTAAAAAAGTCCATGGTGAGATTGATAAAACAATTAATGAGTGGTCTGTTTCGATTGTTAAAGGAATATCAGAAGATGAACAAGTCATTGTTACACGAGCACTTAATACGATGAAGAAAAACCTATTAGAATAAGGAGAGTTATCATGAATGAACAAAAAGCATCATTGTGGACAAAAAGTTTTATTGTTGTTTCCGCAATAAACTTTTTTATCATCTTAATTTTTTACTTATTAATCGTGACAATTGCGGAACATGCAGTTGAGGAATTTGGGGCATCAACAAGCACGGCTGGACTAGTGGCAAGTATTTTTATCATCGGTACACTGCTAGGACGGTTAATGACAGGGCGAATCATTACTACATTAGGAATAATAAAGACATTTTATGTCGGATTATGTTTTTTTACAATCACTACTTTAGCTTATTTTATTGCTGGAAATTTACCACTTTTACTAGGCATTCGTACACTACATGGATTGGCTGTTGGAATCATTAGTACTGCAACAGGAACGGTTGTAGCACAAATCATTCCTTCATCAAGACGTGGTGAAGGAATTGGTTATTTTAGCATGAGTATTGTTCTTGCTTCGGCAGTCGGCCCGTTCATTGGTATGTTCTTAACACAAGCTTTTGCTAACTTTAATATTATTTTTATCTTTAATACTATTTTAGTAGTCATTTGCATTGTAACTTCATTTTTATTGAAAATAGAAGAGCGAGATGGTCAAACATCATCGCACGGTAAAGAAAATCATACAGGGTTTTCAGTCAGAAATTATATTGAGCCAAAATCGTTGCGAATTTCATTTATTGCATTGTTAGTTGGTTTTACCTATTCAGGTGTAATGTCATTTTTATCCTTTTACAGCGTCGAAATTAACTTAGTAAAAGCTGGGAGCTTGTTTTTCTTAGTATATGCAATTGCCATTTTAGTATCTCGGCCATTTACTGGGCCACTTATGGATCGGCGTGGAGCAAATATTGTTGTATATCCTGCGCTTATATTGTTTGCCTTTGGAATGTTGTTATTTAGCGAAGCGACTACTAGTGTGGTATTTTTACTTGCGGCATGTTTAATCGGGCTTGGCTTTGGTAATTTTAACTCGATCGCTCAGACTCTTGCTATTAAAGATATTGAATCATCTCGTCTTGGCCACGCCACGTCAACCTATTTTATTCTCTATGACCTTGGTTTGGGATTAGGTCCTTTCCTACTTGGCTACTTTGTACCTATTATCGGATATCGGCATTTGTTCCTAGCGATGGTGCCAGTTATTATTATTGCTATCATCGTATATGCCATCTTGGTAGGAAGCAAAGAAATTCAACAAGAAAAGAGAAACGTAAAAGCTGCGTAACGTTCGTGTATTGTTTGTACAATAAAGTGAAGCCAAAGTAATGTGATTTTGGCTTCTAGATGATTATTTTCTCAACACATTCATGAAACTTATTGCAAATTTTGTTACTATGTAAGTAGTAGATTGATTTATTATACATAAAAAAAATTTTGTTAAAGTGAAATGGTGGTGAAGTGTGTTGTATGTTACCATTCTGATATTGTCATTCTTAATTTCTACAATCGTATCTGTTATGATGTTCAGAAACGAAAAAGGCAAATGGTTAAGCATGTTTATAGCTTTATTACTAAATATAGTCGTTTTGATAACAGCAACATGTACACTATACAGCATAGATGAAGAAGCAAGGTTATTTGGATTTGGACATAGTAATCTATATATTTTATTATTCTCCATCCCACCCATATCATGGGTAAACTTTTTAATTATAGTGTTTTGTGAAAGGTCGTCGTTCGCTAAAAGAATATAGTATTTGAAGAGTCCTTATTTCTTATTTAAATATTTTTCGTTAATGACAAGCACTTTGCCATTCTCCATTTTCATGTATTTTCGATTCATCTCTTTATATTTTTCAAAAATAAAATACCCTATGATATAAATTGGCAAGATTATACAAAAAAGGATAGCTAATTGTTGTACAATATTAAGGTCATTTTTGAAAATAAAGATACTCGTTACAGCATAGGTTGCAAACGTAATCAATAAGACAATGAGGACATTACATATATGAAAAGCTACAACCTCTCTCTTTTCGCGAAACATTCGCTCAAGTTCTGACTTGAAATAAAGTGTAATAAACGATGATATTACAATAACAAGAAGGCAAACAAAATATGTTAGAAAAGTAGCCATGTTCCTATCTCCTCTTTCAAACAGTAATGAGATTATCTTCTTATTTTGAAGTGTCTACTTAATAAGAAGGAAGGATCTTGTGATGAACAAAACCCTTCCTATTTTTTAAAGATAGTAAAATATAAAATTCGAAACCAATCTCGGTGAGGATGTCCTGCACCATGCCTCCTCACGGGCTCGGCTTATGCTTTCGGGCTGACCAAGCCGTACATGCTATTTATTGCTCAATCACATTTCTTACAAACAATTCTCTACTTTTATAAACAATTGTACTGACAATTGCAAGTAAAAGTCCAGAAAGTATAAATACAGCTCTAATCCCGATCATATCTGCTAATAATCCCATGACAACTGAACCAATACCAAACATTCCTGTCCCTATCGCACCTAATGAAGTATAAACAGTTGCTAACTGTACTGTCGGTACACTTGTTTGTATGATTGTTTGTTGCGGGATGTTCTTTATCTGGCCAAAAACTCCCACACAAAAAGATAACAGTAAGGCAGCAAGTGGAATGTTATTCAGACTAAATACAACTGTAACAATACAACTAGCTAGAGAACCAAGAAAAATAAACAACCCTACTCTCTTTTCAATCATCGTAGAAAATTTAATACAGAAAATACTTCCTAAAATTAAGCCGAAAAAGAATGATCCATTGAGAAATCCCCACCATCTTTCATCAACGTGTAACGCATCGCTTACAAAAACATAAATAATCGCGGCAATCCATACTGTCCCTGCAATCGTTTCGAAAACGTCTATCAACGCAATCCTTCTCAAAACAGGAGTGTTTGATAGCGTCTTCCACCCTTCTTTCATTTTTTCCCATGTTCCGTTTGATTCAGTGGGTTGGTGACTGACATTTTCTAAAAGACAAAGCAAACTACTTGATATCACGAACAAACCAGCAACAAACCAGATGAGTTGTTGTGAACTTAATATAAGTAAAACTAAACTGCCAACGAACCACATAACTGCTTGAATGAGTTGAATCACAGTATCAGTTATTCCATTCGCTTGTAGTAAGTGCTCCGGTTTCACATAATGTGGAATCAATGTTTGACTAATTGGATTAGCACAACCATCAAGAAAAGCAATCAACCCTATCATGAAAAAGAGTAAAACATAAGTAGAAGATGTTATATCAAGTAACATAGATCCTAAAAGAACGAGTAATATCGTTTTTCCAATTTGCGACCCAGTTAACAACCATTTTAAATTCATTTTTCCAACCAAAAGCGGTGTAAATAAGCTAGAAATAAACATGGATGTAGTAATGGTGAATGGAACAAACGCTGATGCAGTGGCTGAACCTGTTAACATAAAAATCGTACTGATCACACTTACTATATATAACACGTCCCCTATATTAGCAAGTGACTGACCAAAAAGTAAGATAGAAAAATTTCGATTCAATATCATAAATATCCCCCAAGATTTCAATATAAAAATATATTAGAACTATTGGGGTGAATTAGATTGGACTGTTCATTAAAAGACGATGCTCCTTTCAAACAACTGATAAATGCTTGGGGGTTTCCATTTATCCTAGACTATTTTTTATTTGTATATTTTTAATTTACATTTTCAAAAGAAACATATACCTTTCATAGCTTCATCTAAAAAGAACATACACCTTTTATTAATCATCAATTACTTCTATTAATTCAGGATAAATCGTAAGAAAATAGGCTTCAAGTAACTTTCCTAATTTGTCATTAAGGTTATAATATTCATGATCAGCTTTTTCAATAACATTATAAAAATCATCTTCTTCAATGTCTCCAGCTTCTAATGCCTTATATAATCTCCACGCTTGTTCACCATACTTTTTTTCAATCTTCGCGTAGGGTTGGGCATCAATTGTTTCAAGAAAACTGATTAGTTCATTCAAGTAAGTAGTAATACCTGCTTCTTCAATATACTCCGAGAACCAAGTGTACAAACTTTCATGGCCACCACTTTCAAGTTCAGAATAATATTGAAAACCGATATATAATTTATTTTTTGTACAATTATCTGACGGAAAATTATAATTACTAATTACGTCAATAACTGCATTCCAAATATCATCGTTAGTAACTAATTCGTTTCTTTTCATTTTTCGTTTCATCATTTTCCCTCATATCTATTTTGTTATTACTTCGTTAGAAAATCTAATACACTCTACAATATCGTACCTCGAAGTAATTCAACAAAAATAACCGTAATCCTTCTTTCGCTCTATGGATATAGTTTATTACTATTTTCAGCGAGGGTATTAAAAGCTTTTTTTCTGGACTGAATAAGAAGTCAGTCTAAGGTCTTATTAATTTTTTTGATTCGTCCGTATGCCCTATTGGAACGACACTCAAGACACAATAAAAGTACTTGACACCTAAAATAAACTCAATGCAAGACTCTGTAAACGAATGATTCCGTTTGTTATAAGTAGTTAACTATATGCTTATCGTGTATTTGGATTTCGTTGTTCATTTTTATAAACAATCACGCCAAATACGGAAAGAACAAACAGAATAATGCCTAGAACCAAAAAGAATAAAGAAAGAATTGTCCTTTCTCCCCATTGGTTATATGCTTGTAAAAAGCCAAGAAAAACCATTAAAAAGGATATGTGTTTGCTATTATACCAATGATTCTCAAAACACCGCTTTTCCCTTTCCATGAAAATAAAACTCCGACAATTGAACTGACCAATGTAAGTGGAATAACAATCTTATCTGGAAACAAATCAATCCCATAAAAAAAAGTAAGATAGATTACAAGGTTAAAACAAAATATAACAAGTGCTATTATAGTAAGGTTATGTGTCAACTAGCCTCCCCCCTCAAAACCTATAAATAAAACTACATTCTTTTGATCCAAAAATTACTGAAATCCTAGTACTGCTACCGTCAATAAGGATAGTCCTAAACTTACTAATATAGATATACCCCAATGTTCTTTTCTTGTCGTTTTAAAAAAAAAATTTAGGACCGAGCTAATACAAAGGAAAATAAGAAAAACAAATAAATACATATATAATTCCAATAACACTGCCTCCTTTGTTATGTATGTTTTTATGCTAACATAGGCAGCTATTTATTTGTACTACTGGAACTTGAAAGTCAATGTATGAAAAATAGATAGTGGTTAAGAGTAAAAACAAGGGACAGAATATTGCATGTGATTTTACAACTTTTCATTCTCTTTGAAAAGCAACATTCATCCTTTCCACATATAAATGTGACAGTGACATAATAAAAGTACAATCAAGGAAATCAAGAGACTGGAGGTTGTTTCATGGGATTACGGTTTCGCAAAAGCTTTAAAATTGCTCCAGGTGTACGTGTAAATGTTGGTAAAAAAAGTGCAGGACTTAGTTTTGGTGGAAAAGGTTTGCGCTATTCGATTAATACTAATGGGAGACGGACAACCAGTGTTGGCATACCTGGCACAGGATTATATCATGTGTCCACTAGTTCCTCTGGAAAATCGTACAAGACTAAGCAATATCAAACTCGTAGCCAATTGAATGCGCAAGAACGACAATTACAAAAACTTCAGGAAATGGAGCGCGCAAAATATGAGGTTACTGTTTTTGAAAATCAATGTGAGCTTGTAAAAACGATACATAAAGAAGCAGACGAACCAGTTAACTGGCATAATATCTTAACTAGTTCTCCTCCCTTCGAAAAAGGAACACAAGGACCAAATGAACACGAAGCTAGAAAGAAATATAACGAGTATAGACCAAATTTTTTTGAAAGACTATTCAAAATGGATGAAAAAAAGTACAAGCATTTGAATGAGGAAATACAACAAGCAATAATCGAAGACCAAAATCAGTATAATAGGTGGGAAGAGCTTGTAGGCTTCGCGCGTGAAGTGTTAGCTGGAAATATAGATACTTATCTTAAAGTAATTGAGGAAATGGATCCACTAGGAGACTTAAGTGAATTTGGCAGTGGCTTTGAATTCTCTACAGATGATCCAGCCTACATGGAAGTTGAATTTGAAGTCCATTCAGAAAGTGTTATTCCTTCTGAACAGAAATCTTTAACGAAAACGGGTAAGCTTTCGGTAAGGCAATTACCAAAGACTAAATACTATGACTTGCAACAAGATTATGTTTGTAGTTGTGTAATTCGGATTGCTAGAGACCTATTTGCCTTATTGCCACTTCAATATGTAATCATACATGCTTTCGATGAACAGTTAAATACCGAGACAGGACATAATGAACAACTTCTTATCCTCTCAATCAAAATCGAACGAGAAACGTTGGAATCCTTGAATATAGACAATATTGACTGCTCAGACGCAATGAACAATTTTTCCCATAATATGAATTTCCGAAAAACAAAAGGCTTTGCCGCAGTTCAAAAAATTTGAGGCATGGGGACGGTTCTCATGCTTCATGTTGTACCCACATTTGTATTTCTACAACATTAAAGTAACATCTGAACGCATGTTATTTAATTCCTTCTAAAAAGAAAGAGCCTTTTTCAAAAAGATATATAGATTCTTTTTCATTGTACCTGCCTCCATTATTGATTATGTCATATCCAAAAGAAGGTAAATTACAACATTAGAAAGCCACAACATTGTCGTGAAAATCCTACTGCAATAAGAAAAGTCATACCTCCTTTTGAAGCATGACAATTATTAAAACGTTTGAAATTATTTTAATTATTAGGAAAAGGTATTCTTCTCCTTCAACTGACGCTTTTCTTTAACTAACATTACTCCAATTAAACCAATCAAGGAAAAGACAACTGGCGTGATAAAACCATAATAGTATCCATTACTTATACTACCTGAAATAGCTTGTGTATGATCCAAAACCTTACCAAAAATACTTGGTAATAAAACGGCACTTAGAAATCCACCTGTATTTGCAAACCCAGATACAATACCAGATTCTTTGATAGGAAAAGATTGACGTACGGCAGCAAATGTTAACGCATTTGCACCATATGCAAGGCCGATCATAAAAAATAGGATTGTTACCAAGCTAGATGGTGGGTTTCCATGATAAAAAATAAAAATTGACCAGGTTAGCACCAGTATGATGTGAACAACCACGTACGGACGTTTAATTTCTTCTAATTTACTTGCAATCCAACTAGCTAGCGGGGCTCCGATAAGGGCCCCTATTAAACCAATCATCATTAACTGACTGGCATCGGCACGCGTCATCCCATAGACATTCATCCCATATGGAACTCCCCATGAGCTGATAAAACCAACATATGTCCCCACAATTCCAAAATGACATAAGAAGAGCGCCCATGCTTGCCGATTCGAAAATATTCTACGTAGTAACATCGATGTTTTCTCACGTTCCACTTCATTTTTTATAAATAACGATTGTTTTGGTTTTTTTACGAGGACAAAATATAGAAGTACCCCGCACAAACATAGCAGTAGTCCAGCTGAGAAAAACGCTGGTCTCCAACCAAGGAGCTCAATATATAAAGCGAAGGGAACTGTTGCCAAAAGGAAACCAAGGCTTCCTGTCATTGCAGTTACACCAATTAAACGGGTAAATTCCTTTGCATTAAACCATTGGCTCAAAATTATTACCATATTGACCCAGATTGTCGCATCCCCTAACCCAGTTAAAATTCTGGCGAAAAATAGGACAAATTCATGTGTACCAAGACTATAAAGAATCGTACCTACCCCTGTTAAAATTGCACCAATAATGAGGGGAAAATTGGGTCCAAAACGATCTGCCATCATACCCATTGGAATTTGTAAACCAGTGTACACAAAAAATTGGATACTTGTCAGTAATCCAATGGTTGTCGCGGTTACATTGAAATCTATCATTATCTGTTCAGTAATCAATCCTGGAGCGGTTCGTTGACTGGACATTAGTACATAGGTAAACAACACAGAAGCAAATACAACCCATCTAAATTTGCTTGTTTGTTTGTCCAATGTTATCTACTCCTGTTAAGTTTTTACTATGTATATGTTTGTTTGTAACAGTAGGAACCTATTTTTAAAATTATTTTGGAAGCTGGAAATAAAAATTTGTGAATATAACAATCTAACATGCCAAAATGAATTCCTTACTCATCGTTTGAACTCGATCTAGCCATAGTAATTGTTTTGTAAATCTTTTTTAAGGATGTATTAATATTATTTAGACTTAATAATATAAATCCAAGCATAATAAAAGTCACAATTTCTCCTGTGAAAAAGGCAATGATGCCTAGAATAATAAAATATAAGCTGTACCACCAATTGTTCATTAGAAAACCTCTCTTTTTCTTTAATAACAAATTAATAATGTTTAAGGATGAATGAAAATTTTTATTAAGCGGTACTATTTTTCCTACTGTGTTACCAAACCGATGGCACCTAAATGAGGCTCACATAGCCTTTTTGAAACATATGAGAGCTAATCCCCAATTAAGTAACCATTGATATGTAAGATAACTGGAGATTTTCCCTTTAAGATGCAGAATAGAGCTCGTTGCGGGGGATATAGAGGGAGATTTTCCGCTTATACAAATGCAAAATTGCCTATTTTCATATTTTTTTGGTCAATAGGAGAAGTTACTCCCTCTATTTAATCTCTATTTCAATACTAATATCTAATTAAGGGTAATTTCTCCACTTATTTACCAAGCGGGTTTTGACTTGGCGTCCAACTGATAAGAGCGGAACTTAACATACACAGATTAGGGAATCATTTCAAATCTATAATCCTTCAACATCACACCTTATCTTATAGAATTTAGTCACTAGCGGGTGTGTATCATGTGAAAAGCGTAAATTCCTTAGTCTTCTTTTTCCTAGCCTTCTATCAAACATAGAAAATGCCTTGGTGATGACATTATTTGAGTTTATTGCTTCTTCAATCGACAGTGAAGAATAATTCATAAAAGGCTCATAAAGATGGTAGCTTTCAAAAATATTATTAACCTTCATTATTTCTTCAGCAACATCGGATGCACATAATAATTCTTTTCTTTCCACTGAATGAAACATCTCATTCCAATCCTTATTAAAAGGAATGGATAATAGGTCTTCTTTTTTTAAGAGTTGTTGATAAAACATCTCGTGTTTCGTGGCATAGGCTGTATCAGAAGCACTTAACATTTCTTGTTTATCAAATGTAATCCATACTCTGCCAGGCTGATCATGAAATTTGCGATAAACAGTAGCGTGTATTTGGATACGTCCTTGTAATTTTTTGCAAAGAAAACTTTCAAGTGTGGACTTTAGCTTACTCCATTGCAAATCTTTCACCTTCTTCTGAAAATCACACGATTAATCATGAATTTCTTTATTTGCTAACATGATTACTTCAGTAATCTCGATTAACCGAGGAAGAAATTGAATAACAGCCTCTCCTCGTATGACAAAATCATTTCTTGAGTGAATTCCAAGATCTCTTATCAACGCTTCAAAAGCAGGGAGGTATTTATCTTGAAGGTCCTGAGGTGCATCTGCTTCAAGAATCATATGACATCGAGCAAAAGTGGCTACAATCCAAAAGACAGCTTCATGATGGTAACCGCTCCTTATTAATTCACGACTGCCATCAATCGCAATAGGTCGTGATATCCTAGTAATATCGCTACTGAAAAAAAATGGGGTTTTTGCAATTGCCGATGCCACATCAAATATTTTTGTTAGTTCGTTTAAATAATTTTCTATATTGTGAGCAGTCATATGCTGACAGCCTATCAATTGTAAAAATTCTTCATAAATCTCTTCTTGTTTATACTCCACAAGCACCTCTCGAGCTGCCGTGTAACGTTTACGGACAGTTGGGTTTCGAAGAGCAGCAACTAAAACAGCGTGTGTAGTAATTCCTGTTGGAAATAACCAAGATGTAACTAAGTTATGGAATGGTGCTGTAGTATCAATGGAAATAATACCATTTTTAATTTTTTGAAAAACGTTGTTGCATCTTTTTCTAACCCAAGTTATATTAGCAAAATTTGTAGATATATAGTTTTGTAGCCTACGTAAATGTCCTGTTGGATCTGAGATGATGGTGTCTACTCGAAAACTTCCAGCAAGATGATAAGATGTTAATACTTCTTCTGGAATCTGAAGCTGATCCCACGATAAATAGGTTACTTCTAACAAAGTATTTTTATAGAGAAATTTCCCCAGCTTAAGAGGTGGAGAGTCTGATGCTGTAACAATGACAATGTCGATATCAGATGTAGAAGGTAATACAGTATCTTGTGATAACTCAATGGTTGACCCGCTAAAATACGCACCTCTAAAACCTTCTTTGAGACTAGCATAATTTGTTACCCATTCAATCGCATGATTACGTGCAAGACTTACCTTCATAGTTTCCCCCTATGTTTAAGAACAAGTTTTAATAAAATTATTTTACTTTGTTCCATAACTTCATTGAGGCTCGATGACACTCCTCTTTCGGCAACTCTTCATCAAACCATTTAATAAATACCTTTTGAATTTCTAGTGCTAAATCGTTAATTGAATATGTATTGTCTAATATAACTACAATGTCTTGTATTTCTGGATCATATTCATCATCAGGACATCCTAATTCAAGTAACCCAATGGGATCCCATTTATCAATCACATCTTTAACAACATTATACTTATTCAATAATATCCTCACCCCTAAAAAAGTATGAAATCACAAGAGCACTATCTCTATGCACAATAGTCTTTCTAAAACGTAACACAAAGTAAACCGTTTCAGCCAAATAAAAGAGCGTATATCCAATTACGCTCTTTTTACTATTAAGTAAGCTCCTGAAAAATTAGTGGATTAATGATGCTCGTAAATTATTTGAACCATTCTCTAAATAAGCTTTTAAACAAGTAAGCATGTATATCCAGCCTTCCTTTTGACCTAACAAATTTTGAAAGTCTACATCTTCTCCAAATCCTGATTCAGTTACTTCCAAAATGGTGCTAGAAGAATTCGGACTTACAAAATGAAATGAAACTGTTGTTTCCTGTTCCTTTTCTCCCCATGAAATTACAATTTCCTTGTTCTCCTCTACCTTTAATACCCTCACAGGAACATCAGCATGGTATTCCTTGTATGTCCAGATGACCATCTTACCTTGTTCCAATCTGCCGGTTCCTGAAGAAAACCAATAGTTAGACATTTTTTCAGGGTCGACTATTGCTTCAAATACTTCTTGAATTGGACTCAGCATCTTCATTTTACTTGTAATTTGAGTAATAATAGTTCTCCAACCTTCTTTCTCTAATTGTAAATCATGGGTTATATTATATACTTTTCAATAATTAAATCAAAATGACTAGGAATTAGGAACTTTACATATCATTAACATATTTCCGTCAGGGTCCTTAATGTTAAACCAATGTCCATGTTCAATTTCAGTTATCACTTCAACTCCCTTTTCCTTCATGAAATGATATGCTTCTTGAATATCATCAGTGTTAAAGTGGAACATAGGTGTTCTTGCATACGAGTCCTTTGTATAGATTTTACTATCGAGTACAATATTAAGTCCGTTATTATCCATTGGGATACAGCAAAGGTGACCAGCGATAATGTCATATTCTGGTTTGAAATTTAAAATAGAACAATACCATTCACGAGCCTTTTTGATATCGCTTACTGGTATAAAAATTGCGCCAATCTTGTTACTGATAACACTCATTAGTAATCTCACTCTCCATTTTTCGGTAGATTTCCTTTATAGAATAATTCCACATAAGAGGTGTTTATCCTCTATTGATTATTGCTTGTAGAGCATGAAATAAACTCCAAATTAAAGTTGACACATTAAAAAGAGAAAGACTGTTAAGTTGAAATGTATATACTTATTTTCAAGCTATTATTATTAATAATAAAACTATCTAAAAAAGTCGAAAAATACTAGCTATTATTTATTTGACGATGTGCTATACTTTTCTCTGTTATGATAATTCTATAGAAAGCAGGAATATACTTGGTCCTTCGACTGTCTCTTTCACAAATGTTCTTTAATGCAATTTTCCAATTTTCAAACTTGTTTATTAATGCTTATCTTTTCAAGGAAAATCAAGATGTACAAGTAGTAGCCCTTTATAATTTATTTGTGTATTTATTTTGGGGTATTTGCTTTTATTTTGGATTCAAGATTTGTGAATTAAACACAAGGATTGCTCAGTCCTTGTCAGGATTAACCTGTTTAATTGGTGTACTATTACTACTGTTTGACGTACAAAACTTTTTCTTATTAGGATTATTTATAGGTGCAACTGGAGGATTCTTTTGGACTTCTTATCTTTCAACCTACCGGCTACTAGGTAGTAAAAGTGAAAATGGCGGTACATTTGCAAAAGTTTCTTTATTATCAAGTGTGATCACAATTTTTATTCCAATTTTATTTGGATTCTTAGTTGAAGGATCTAGTTATTTTGTTGGTTTCATTGTCTTATTAATTTTAAGTATACTCATGATTGTCATTAGCTTTTTCTTACCAGCAATTTCAACAAAGCCAATAATATTATCAAAACAATCGTTTAAGCATCCTGGCTTTATGTTTGCGAATATTTTACAAGGTTTCTATTTTTCTTTTGTAAGTATTGCAGCTGGTTTTTTAATTTTTATGGCAGGAAACAGTGAAGCGAGTGTGGGGGCCTTTGCTACTTATTTTGGAATGGTTACTGTTATTGTAACCTTCTTGATTGCATATGTGTTGCCTGCTTCTATTCAGAAGACATTATTAATTGGAAGTGCAGTTTTATATTTAGTATCTTCTACACTGTTTTTAATAGAAGGAGCTTATACAATTATTCTCTTCAACTTTCTTTTAGCGTTTGCAGGGCCATGCTTTAACAATCCTAATATTGGTCTTAACTTTACTTACATAAATCATCGATTTAATAATGGTGAAGAAGGTTTATTGGTCAGAGAATTTAGCATGACCATTGGTCGTCTCTTTTTCTTTGGATATATGGCAATCAATGGATTAAACGTCCAATCACTATCGTTTTATATCTTTTTATTTATTGCTTCCTCCTTTCCATTATTCATCTCATTCGCCATACAGAAGTGGAGCTGGTTCCAATCCTCAAAAGAAACTACAGCATAAGATAAGATTGTCAATAGATATATACGGTTAATATTGTTAATAAAAAAGCGTGAGTTTACAAGTTAAAATCACGCTTTTATTATTTGAACTAACTTGAAAAATGAAGCAGGAGAGATGTCCTTAAGGGTTCCGTTTTGAGGTACTTTTCTAATAAATAGGTGCGAAAATGACATTCATATTTTGATCGTTATTGGTATATCAAAAGTAAAACTCGCCATAGTAATTGGCGGGTTTCTTTAATTAGGGATACAAAACCTATTTATATAAAATTGTGATAATGTTCACCGTAGCGATTCTAAATAAGAGTTGCAGCGATAGTATAATAAGCGGAGATTTTTCCGTTAAATGCAGTCTAGAGCTCGTTTGGGGATAAATAGGGGGAGTTTTTCCGCCTATACAAGGCAAAATTACCTACTGTCACATTTTTCGAGTAAGATAAGCGGAATCTCTCCCTCTAATTATGCTATTTTTAATCTCAACTATTTATTAAGAGGAATTTTCCCTCTATTTATCAGATCAGAGTACTTAACATGACCCCCAACCGATAAGAGAGGACTCTCACGTTCCAAGATGCAGCTGCGTTTTATCGACCAGCTAACAAAGATCTATAAAATTGTTGCTCAAAACGTCGTCACTGCAAATGACAGAAGTGTTGCTCCTTCTTTTTTAATATAAAATACCTATTAACCATTAGAAAAATGATGTTAATTGCTATATCAAAGTTAATGAAAGTTCGTAGAGACCTTGATAGATAAAGGAATTGACGTATGCCAATTCATACGTCAATTCTTGTGTCTATTAGTAAGAAAGCACCAGAAAACGGAACCCTTTAGAACCGTCCACATTCTTATCTTATAAGAGTTTTAACATTCTCTATAAAAGCTACTACCTCTTCTTCTTTCGTTGCCCATGATGTTACTAACCGAATTGCAGAGTGGTCTGAATCAACTTTTTCCCATACATGGAAAGAGTAGCTTTGTTGAAGTTCAGCAATAACTGAATTTGGCAATATCGGAAAAATTTGATTCGAAGGAGAATGTGTCAAAAACGACACATTTTGATCTACAAACTCTTCCCTTATCATGTCAGCCATCTTGTTAGCATGGGTGGCTAACTCGAAAAATAAATTGTCTCGGAATAATTCAAGAAACTGGATTCCTAAGAGTCGGCCTTTTGCAAGAAGTGCCCCCTTTTGCTTCATATGATAACGAAAATCCTCTTTGAGAGAATTGCGACAAATCACCAAGGCTTCTCCTAAAAGTGCTCCGTTTTTCGTACCACCAATATAAAAGGCATCAACAAGGGTAGCAATGTCACCTAAGTGTAAGTCATTTTCACCACTACACAAAGCTGAACCTAATCTAGCACCATCCATATATAAGTATAGATTAAGTGTTTCGCAACACTCTTTTAACTGTTGCAATTCATTTTTAGTATAGATGGTCCCAATTTCGGTAGTATTTGAAATATAAACGAGCTTCGGTTTTACCATATGTTCATCATTATGAGCATTGATAATTTCTTGGAGATGAGCAGGAGTTAGTTTTCCGTCCTCCGTGTCAACCGTCACTATTTTATGTCCGGTTGCTTCAATTGCCCCTGTTTCATGTGTAAATATATGGCCAGTGCTTGCTGCAATTGCTGCTTCATGTGGTCTAAGGAAAGCAGAGATAGAAACAAGATTCGTTTGAGTACCACCGGACAATAAGTGCACATCGACATCATTTTGGCCCATTTTTTCCTTTATTAGTTCAATTGCTTTTTGGGAATAATGATCTGTGCCATACCCTTCCTCTTGTTTAAGATTGGTTTCTAGTAAGGTATTTAATATAGATGGATGTGCCCCTTCGCTGTAATCGGTCTTAAAGCTGTACATAATCTTTTGGCCTCCGTAACAATAATAAGTGAAATTTCCTTTAGTATCGTACCATATCATAACAAAAAAATAAAAAAATATTAATCTAGTATTTTTAAATAGTGGCATAAATATACTAACCTAAAAGGAGGAAACACGATTGATTACTCAAAAAGAAGCTGATTTCTATAAAGAAAATGGGTATTTGCTAGTAAAAGCGGTTTTTAACACAGAAGAAGTTGATGAAATGAGACAGGCTGTTGATCAAATTATTCAGCGCGCAGCAACTGCTAAGCTTGATCGCAATCATACATGGCAAGGAGATTATATTCCACCAAATGAATTGAAAAGGCTAGTGTTAAAAGGGTTTCATGACGTTCAGTATCACGATGCTTCGTTCACAAGAGCTATTACCCACCCTAAAATGGTATCAATATTGCAGAAGTTAATCGGACCTAATGTACAGCTTCATCACTCAAAGATGTTAGTAAAGCCTCCCGAAAACGGAGCAGCTTTTCCAATGCACCAGGACCACCCGTACTTTCCGCATGAAAGTCATACCATGATGGCAGCTAGTGTACACCTAGATAATGCAGATTTGGAAAATGGTTGTTTAAGAGTGATCCCAGGATCTCATAAAGAAGGACCCATCACACATGTCGGCAGACACTACCTAAATCAAAAAGAATATCCAATCTCAATGGGAACACCATGTCCTGCTGAAGCAGGAGATGTACTGTTTTTCAATTATTTAACAATTCACGGTTCAGATACTAATCGAAGTAACCGTCCAAGACGAAATGTACTATTTCAATATCGTGATCCAGAAGATAAACCAACTGAAGATGTTCACGTAAACTGGGGGCAGGGCTTATTAGTTTGTGGAGAAAATCCAACCTTTCGAGAATATTGAATGTATGGGGACGGTCGCCTTACTTTAAAAGCAAGAAAACCGTTCCCAAGCGTTTACTTTGTGACAAAGTCATTCACCCATTGCAGGAGTTTTTTATCATGATAGCGATTGGCAATAAAAGATAAACCGATTGGTAACCCATTGACTTTAGTTGGAATTGTTACTTGAGGCAATCCACCTAAGCCAGCAATACAAGTGAGTTGCATCGCTCTTGTTCGATATTGTTCTGCTCTTTCACCTTGAAGGTTGCGTAAGGGGGCAACTCCTGGAGCAGTTGGTAACACGAGTAGTCCATCCTCACCTAAGAGGTTGGATAAAAATAGTCGTACTTTTTCTTTTAACAGAAATTCCTGTTCACTTTCATTTTTACGTAACGTGCTTGTCCACTGAAATCGCTCTTTAATACCAGGGCCAAAAGACGGCTTCACCTCTTGAATCCATTCCCCGTGTTCACACCAAATTTCAATTCCTTGGACAATCCGAAAGGCGTTTGCCCACTCAGCTAATCCTTCCTCTGCAAGTGTCATCCACTCCGTTTGAGCAACTGCCTTCTCCAAAGCAGGAAGAAAAGATAATAGAACTTCTTTGCAATCCTTGTCCACGAGTGCCCATGCATCCTCAGGCAGATAAATATGATGAAACCCTCCATCCGCCTTTAAGCCATCCAGTAATATATCTCCAATTTCCACTAACAATTTCGAATCTTTCGTCATCCATCCAACTGTATCAAAGCTTTTAGCAAAAGGAACGACCCCATCAATAGAAACAGCTCCATGTGTAGGGCGAATTCCAAAGATTCCGCAATAGGACGAAGGAACTCGTACAGATCCACCCGTATCTGTTCCTAACGCAAAGTCGACTAATCCTGCTGAAACCGCTACAGCGGAACCACTTGAAGAGCCACCTGGAATTCTTGTTGAATCTGTTGGATTTACTGGTGTGCCATAATGACTGTTTTCCCCATTTAGGCTGTACATCAATTCATCCGTATGTGCCATCCCTGTAAGCTTGGCACCATGTTTAAGAAGGGTTACAATCACAGGTGCAGTTTTTTCCGCAGGACCATGCGTTCGATACCAATCAGGACTTCCAGCTCTATTTGTATAACCTTCAAGTGAGTAAACATCTTTTACTGTAAATCGCAAACCATCTAGCTCCCCCGAACCAGTTGGTTCAGCATGAACACTTTCATCAATGAATGCATTCCATTCATCCCGCATTTGATTCCTCCATCATAATCATATTCTCATTTAATTATTTAGCTACTCGAAAAGAAACAGCATGCAGAAGCTCATTCTGCATGCTTTAATGATTCTATCCAATTAATTACAGTTTGGCTAAAATTTCCCGGATAAAAGCTGGCTCATCCTTTGGTGTACGGGAAGTAATAATATTTCCACCTACAACCACTTCTTCATCTTTATATTCTGCACCAGCTAATTTCACATCGTCTCGAATACCGACAAAGCATGTAGCAGCTTTCCCTTTTAAAATATCTGCACTAATCATTACTTGTGGTCCGTGACAGATACCAGCAATTACTTTGCCTTGCTGATTGGCTTCTTTCACGAAACGAACTACATCATCATTCACCCGTAAAGCTTCAGGTGCACTACCTCCAGGAATGACAATGGCATCAAAATCCGCTGCACTCACTTCTGAAGAAGCTGCTTCAGTTGTATAGGACGCTCCCTTTTTCCCATTTACAACTGCATTCTTTTCTAACCCAATAATTGTCGCTTCATGTCCAGCTTCACGAACTGCATTATATGGATTCACCATTTCTGAGTCCTCAAAGTTATTCGCTAATAAAAACGCAACCTTTGCCATACAAATCCCTCCATTAAAGATAAAGTTTTCCAATCTATAATCTACTATAACTCAAAGTGTAACCGATTTCAATTTTGGCATTTTAGTAGATTATATGAAATTTCTAAACATGAATAATCATTCCATCATAAGCAACTTTAATCCCATAACGCTCGAACGCAATAACGAACTCCTCGTAAGAAAGCTTTGAATTATGAGAAAAATGGGTTGCAATTACATGTCCGCCAGAATTTAAAATGTTTTCTTGTTGTAAAACTCTTTTGACTTCTAGTACTGTTTCGATACACATATGATTTCGGCTTCGTTTATTCGATGTATATCCCCCGGTACAATCCAAAATCGCAGCATCGATTTTCAAATCCTTTAACCATGCCCACGTTTCCTCAGGAAACCAGCCAGAGTCATTTCCGTATAATATCTTTTTTCCGGCCTTTTCAATTACATAAAGTAAACATGTTTGCATCGGATCATGATCCGCCAAAAGAGGTGTAACCTTTGCTGTTTGGGTTTCAAACTCGTTAAACGGTAATACACGATGGTAAGAAAATCTTCTGCCTTCTTCTTCTTGTGGTAATTCCTGTCGTAACCCTTGCATTACCAGATCGTTACCATAAATATGTAGTGGCTCAGTAATTCCGTGTGCGAAACCTTCAATTCGGTTATACAAATCTCCAGGATGAAAGTGATCGTAATGGGTATGAGTCAGGAGTAAATCTTTGATTTGTGACATATCAAGTTGGTACCGCATGGCATGATAAAAGGCATCTGGTGGGTAATCTACTTTTAGCTCATCATCAATTAATACCGAGGACCTTGTCCTAATATTACGTCCGCCTAAATTTCTAGCATGATTACATACCTCACAGTGACAAAATGGATTTGGAACCCCTTCAGCTGCTGCAGTTCCGAGAAAATGCAATTTCAAAAACATCACTCCCATTTATCAATTTATATCTAGGCTCTTTTCAACATACCCTCTATTATTTGAGCACGATAATAAAGGTCTGCTTATTATATAAAAAAAGCCAGAATACCTAGTGAAAATGTCTGATGAGTCACTTCATTTTTTACATGAAAAGCCTGTACATTTTATTAATAATGAATGTGATAAAGAAAACCCCACTTCTTCAATAAGTGGAGTCCCTTTTATATTATTCAGATTTAGAGCTAACTTAGAACTTCTAAATTAAAAATTTTTAATGAAATAAAGTAGTGCTACATTTTAGCAAGTCCTTTAAAAAGCTCAACAGCTGTTTCAATGATATCGTCCCTGAAGTCGTATGCCGAGGTATGAATATGAGGATAATCTTCGCCATTGCCGATATAACAAATCGCCCCTTTTGTTTCTTTCAGATAGTGTCCAAAATCTTCTGACGCTCGAAATGCTTGTTCCATTTCAACTAATTGAAAACCACTAGTTTGGCAAACGTGACGAATCTTATTCGTACTTTCTCCATGGTTTACTGTCTCCGGAAATATATCTTGATACGAAAAGCTTACTTTTAATCCATATTCTTCTGCTTGTGAATGAGCAAGGTTTTCAAGCTTATTCTGAAGTAGATTAAGTTCTTCTTCAAATAAGGCTCGAATCGTCAATAACAAGTTTCCTTTACTTGCAGACACTCCAAACGCTCTCTCTCCTACATCAATTTGAACGACCGTACATAAGACCAAACCATTATAATGCTTTTTTGATAGCAAATCAGGAATGCTTTCAACTATTCTAGCAATCGCAAATGCAGGATTGATACCATCTTCGGGTTGACTGGCGTGAGCAGGAGTCCCCTCCATTCTAATAGTCATCCCTTTTGAAGCACAATGAGCTGTCCCGTCTATGACATTAATAGACCTTAAAGGCATACCGCTCATGTTGTGGTAGGCAAATATTTCGTCAATTTGCTGTTCCTTAATAAAAGAAGCACACTCAACAGCACCTTCACCCGTTTCCTCTGCATGCTGGAATAGAAAAAAAATATTATTTTCCGATCCTTTTTGATCAATTTCAAGTGCAAAACCAGCAAGACAAGCAGAATGACCATCATGTCCACATTTATGGGAGATATTTGGAAACTCAGAAGCATGAGGCATCTCAATTGTCTCTGGGATAGGCAATGCATCAAAATCCGCTCGAAATGCGATGTTTGGTCTATCTATACCTGCATGATAAATCGCATAAAACCATTTTCCTTTATCGATAATTTCTAGATTCGTATTTTCTTTTATAAAGTTCATTAAATGCTGCTTAGTCCAAACTTCAAAATTGGAAAGTTCAGGGTGTTGATGTAATTCATGGCGAAGCTGCGTTATTAATTCTAGATTTTTAGTTTCCACGGTGACCCATCCTTTATACGATTGTAATCTCTTCAAAGAATTATGACGTTATTTATATATTTTTCTTACATATTACTACAAAAAAGAAATTATTTTCGAAAATACCTCAAAATAATTCTCTTTATTGATCCTTGAGTCTTCATACCTACTTTCCCAATAATACTTCCATATTCTTTAATAAATCATAGGGATACTAGAGACCATTGCTCTATTAATAAATTCCTACACTTCCAAAAAATGGTGGAATATTTTCTGATGTAATCTCTATGTAACAAAAATGTAATACTATTCTATTTTTTTCATTCATAGAAATGGACATAGATAAGAGATTCAAACTATATTAATCAACCAACTAGGAGGACTTATTTTGAAAAAACTAATCTTTGTATTAACATTGCTAGCATCATTTACTGTTGCTGCACCAACTTTTGCTTATACCGTGGAAAAAGGAGATACAATGACGAAAATCGCAAGAAATCATGGCTTATCTTTAAAAGAATTAGCAGATGCAAACCCTCAAGTAAAGGATTTAGATGTTATTATTGTGGGACAAGAGATACATACCAATACACCAAAGGCAAGCAATCATACATCACGAGAACAAGAAAACGAAAAGCACAATACTATTAAAACTAGCTTTACTGAAGCTGACATAGATTTATTAGCTAGAATTGTAAGAGCCGAAGCACAAACCGAACCATTTGAAGGAAAAGTTGCGGTGGCAGGGGTAGTATTAAATAGAGTAGAGAGTCCAAAATTCCCAAACTCAATAAAAAAGGTAATCTATCAAAAAGGTCAATTTCAGCCTGTTTCGAATGGCGAAATTAAAAAGCCAGCAGATAAAGAATCCATTAAGGCAGTATATGAAGCCATAAAGAATCGAAAAAAGATTGCCAAAGATTCACTCTTTTTCTATAACCCTACAATTGCGACAAGCCGCTGGTTGGATACAAGAAAGACAACTGTCGTGATAGGGAGACATGTATTTAAAAATTAGATGCCTTCTTCTGAAAAGAGATCTCGTTTGTGTTAGGCTATTATTATAAAAAAGGTCACTAACAGTTAAAATATAAAAATGAGCAAATGTCCGTGAGAGAGAATTACGGACATTTGCTCATAATTTTATTGATCAATTATCGAGACACTTAAGTAATCATCAATTAAAAAAATGACTTAATTATATCAAACTATATCTCTATTATTGCTTTAATCAATGACTGATCTTTATTTTCCATTAGTTGAAAGGCCTGTTCTAGTTTTGTAAAAGGTAATTTATGGGTAATTAATTTCTCAAGATTAATTTTTCCTGTATCGATTAGTTTAATAACGGACTCCCAAACTCCTGGACTACTTAAAGATCCGAACACATTCAATTCATGTAGCACAATTTTATCAATATCAATGCTAGCCTTTCTTCCTCCACAAACCCCGAGCAAACAAACTCTTGCAGATATATCAGCAATTGAAATGATTGATTCAAATGCTTTGGGATTTCCACTTGCTTCAATAAATACCGAACCTGTGTCTTCTATTTCATTAGCAAGTATTTTTTGTGAAAGATTAATAATTTGATCTGCACCTAGTTCCTTTCCGATATCAAGCTTTGGTTGAAGATAATCGACTAGCGTCACTTTTCGTGCTCCAAACGCTTTTGCCATCTGAACAGATAATAAACCAATGGTACCTGCTCCAAAGACGATAACATGATCTTCTGGAGTGACATTTGCACGTTTCATTCCACGAAACGCAACTGCAGCAGGCTCAATTAAACATGCCTGTTCAAAGCTTAAGCTTTGGAACTTGTATAGTGAATCAACAGGGAAAGCCATATACTCGGCCGCCGCCCCATCCTTCCCTAATATTCCATTTTCAAGTCGGTCTGGACAAAGGTTATAGAGGCCTCTACGACAATAATCACACTTGCCACAAGCTAACGTCGTCTCTCCTACAACACGGTCTCCAATTTCAAAGTTATGAACGTTATCCCCCTTCAATAGCACCTCTCCAGACCATTCGTGGCCTGGAATAAGCGGAAACGTTGTAAGCCCTGATTGAATATAGCCGAGAACTCCATGATAAATTTCTAAATCAGTACCACAAACCCCAACATTCCGTACTTTCACGAGTACCTCATTGGGTTTAATTGACGGAGTTGGAACGTTTTTATACTCTAATTCACGTTCTCCTGTTATCAAGATTGCCCTCATTGTTTCTGGTATCATACTCAAGGTTGTCCCTCCCATCTTATCCATTCACATAAAATATTGCTTTCTTTTACCTGTTAAAAAGGAAAGAGATTTTCTCAAATCCTCGGTTCCATTTATACCATCTTCGATTGAAATCCACCCGCTAAAGTGAATAGAATATAAGATTTGAAATATCGCATCATAATCAATTAACCCTTCACCGATGACACCGTGGATAAGCGCCTTTGGATAACCTTCTAACGGCTGTTGATGTAACTCTTCTAACGAAATTTCTTCCTTTAAATGGCGGTCACTTGCATGCATCGTAATGACTCTACCTTTCAGTTGCTCTAGCAGCTTAATGTGATCCTCTCCTGCTACTAATGCATTTGATGGATCATAATTGATCCCAAACCAAGGTGAAGAAATTTGATCAGCGATTTCTAAAAACACATCCGACATTTGGGCAAATTCAGGGTATATCCAAAATCCATCTTTATAATGATTTTCAAGGACGAGATGAACCTTTTTTTGCTCAGCATATGGTAATAGTTCTTGAATGGATTGAACGGTGTATTGTATCCCTTCTTCTCTCGTCACCTCAGGCCTGCGTTGACCAGATAATACGCGACAGCTTCGAAACTCCTCTGGTCCCAGAACAGTCATTACATCAATCATCTCTTTCAGTTTTGCAATCTCCTTCTCTCTAAAGTTTTGATCTGGATGTGTAAAGTCCGGAGAAGAACACATCATCGGGATCTCTATTTTATACTCTTCACAAGCTGCTTTGATTTCGTATAAATACTCTTCATCATGGTTTCTTAGGAACAAAGGGTACATCTCAATACCTTGTGCACCAAGCTCACCTGCTTCTTGAATCCAATCAAATAGGTTCATTGTTCCATTTGCTAATGCCTCCATATATCCTTTTGGAAATAAGGCTATTTTAGGTAGTGCTGTGCTATCCATCGTAACTCTCCCTTTAGCTCGTTTTGATTGATTTCACACGTTCTACTAGATTTTTCAATATTTCTTTCAATTCTTCTTTACTACTGCTTGGTTTGAATTCATGATTATCAATCACAAGTGGCGCACCAACTACGACTAGGGGCGCACCGTATGTAGGCATCTCTGCCGCTTGATCGATAGAAAGTCCTCCAACTGCTTGGACTGGGATTGACACCGCTTTCACAACAGCCTCTAAATAATCATATGGAGTGCGCTTAGGGTCCTCTCCTCTTTCATCAAAGCCCGTATGGACGATGATATAGTCGACACCATTGTCTTCAAGTATCTTGGCACATTCTACCGGGTCGTGTGAAGCCATAATGTCACCCATGACTCTTATTCCATAATCCCTTGCAGCCTTTACAACGGCACGTATCGTTGCAGGGTGTGCCACACCCATAACAACTACATGTGTCGCTCCAGCCTTTGCCATCATTTCAGCTTCTAAATAACCGCCATCCATCGTTTTCAAATCTGCAACAATTGGATAGTTTGGGAATGCTTCTCGTAATTTCCTTACCGCGTGGAGCCCTTCCCCTAATAGTAGCGGTGTACCTGCTTCGATCCAATCAATTCCTGCCTCTACAGCAATATGTGCCATTTCTATCGCTTCTTCAATATTGGTTAAATCTAGTGAAATTTGAACAATCGGTTCCATTTGTCATCCTCCTTTTTATGAGTTTGGTAGTATAATAGATTTTGCATGTGCAAGTGAATCCATTTCATCAAATGCTTTTTTCCATTCATTGAGAGGATATGTTCTTGCCATCGGTAATGGATCAATTTCACCTTTTCCCATCAAAAGTAAGACTTTTTCCCACATCGGATAATTATGACTAAATGAGCCTTGTAGTCTTGCTGCTTTTTGAATTAATGGGTCCAATGTAAAGCCAACAGGATCTGGTCCCCAACCAATTTTCGTAATTTGTCCTCCAGGACGAACGACTTCGATGCTTTGCTTTAACGTAATACTAATACCAACCGCGTCTAAAATAAGATCAGGACCAAACCCATCTCCTTTGGACATGATTTCTGCAACAACATCTTGTTCTTCTGCAATAATCGTCTCGTCAGCTCCGAATTGCTTGGCTATTTCAAGTCGATTTTGGTCTCGCTTCGTCCCTACGACAACCAGCCTTCCAGGTGACAACTTACTTGCAACTTGTGTACACATTAATCCGATTGGACCTGGACCAAATATGACAACATAGTCTCCTGGCCTAATGGTAGAATGATGTGCAACTGCGTTATATGCTACACATGTTGGTTCAGTCAGTGCTGCAGCCTCAAACGACACATTATCAGGAATCTTATGAATAATGGCTTCTCTTGATTTAACAAATTGTGCCATCGCACCATCCACTAACACACCAAACCCTTTTCGATTTGGACATAAATTATAATGGCCTGTTCTACAATAAATACAGGTCTCACATATATAAGATGGAGTTTCACTTACTACTCGATCTCCAGGTAGAAATTGTGTAACCTCATCTCCTACTTGGGCAATTATCCCTGAAAATTCATGTCCTAATGTAACTGGACGGTTTACCTCAAACCCTTGAATATCATGGTACATATGTAAATCACTGCCACATACTCCAGCAGCCTTCACCTCAATTAGAACCTCTTTCGGTCCTATTTTTGGAATTTCTACTTCTTGTAATTCAACGCTTCCTTTACCAGCTCCGTAATTTACTACAGCTTTCATTGGACACCTCCAAAATTGTTGACTATATTGATAGACATGCTGAAAAAGAGACTTTTAGAACTGTTTTTCACTTTAATAATTGGAAAATATCAGCACTAATTTATTCAATCTTACCATATTTTTTAATAGGTTTGAATTTTCAGTAAATTTTCCGCTATCCGGTTCGATTTAGAACTGTAACTATTTTAGTTTGCTATTAAAGTAGCATTACTACCGCTTTTATTTCACCGCGTTCTCGAAGACTTCTGATTGCGTAGCAACAACATTTCAGAAATAAATTAACGACTTTCACTAATATTATCAACAACTGCACTATACTTTTATATTTATCATCAATTCGACATTCCACAAAAAATACAAACGCATGTTTGAAATCCATTATCTTTTTCCATAATGAAAAATAGGTAGAATCACGTATCCCATTCGTTCTACTTATATATTTAATAGAGGTGATCAAATGACTAGACAACGTACATTTATCATGGTAAAACCTGATGGTGTGAAACGAGGCTTAATTGGAGAAATTATCAAAAGGTTTGAGCAAAAAGGCTTTACTTTATTACATGCAGAACTAATGACAATTGATAGACACAAAGCAGAGTATCACTATGAGGAGCATCAAAATAAGCCCTTTTTTGGAGAGTTAGTAGATTTTATTACCTCCGGCCCAGCATTCGCAATGGTGTGGGAAGGTGAAAATATTATTGAAGTTTCTCGACTTATGATTGGAAAAACGAGTCCTTCAGAAAGCTTACCAGGTACAATTCGTGGAGACTTTGCTTTTACAAAAGAAGAAAATGTCATCCATGGCTCGGACTCTCTCGCAAGTGCCGAACGTGAAATAGAAAACTTCTTTGGATTACTTAAAAGAGGGATTTCAGAGGATGAAAATCCGTTCGAAGGTCGCAAATCTGTATAATCACCAATGTAGTATATCCCCTTTCAGCTCTTGTAAAGGGGATTATACAACAAAGTTGGTTCTACGATTTGTATAGAACCAACTAATCTCTCTATAAATGAGTCTGTTAATCCAAACTAGAGTGTCTCTGTTTCTAATCGAAATCCTTCGATTGCAACATCTTCATCAATCTCAAGCAAGAGGCACCGTTTTCCTTGATACATAATATATTTTACATTTTTCAATTCTTTCGGGCTAAGCGTTAAATTTGCTACCTTGGTGTTAATTTTAATGGATTTCGGTATGATACTACTTGCTTTAATTTCATGTTTTTCATCATATACGACGCTTTTGAAAGCATGTTCCACTTTGGTTGAATCCACATCTTCTACACCACTTACTCTTAAGATTCGTTCGATGTCCTGAGAATCCAACATCGGAGATTCGCTTTCTTCATTTTCTTCTGTTTCTTGAACGATTTTATCAACTTCTTCATAGACATTGGATATAATCCTTGAATCCACTTCGTCACCCATTACTTTATTGATGATTTGCTCAAAGCAGTCCTTATCCTCAACAGCAGTAATAATTTCTTCACAGTTGAGAACATCTAATATAAATGTATCGTCAGGTTGATTCACTTTTCCGCCACAATAAAGGATATGATTCACATCTTGAGCATAATCGGTAACAGCAGGAAAAAGAAAACCTGATAATGGGGCAGTTAAATTAATAATTGGGTCAATGGCGTTGTTTGATTTAAAGGTTTTCTCAATATAATCAAACACCAAGGCTTTTTTAGGTTGATCTGTTTTATTAAGACTGCAAAGGATAAACTGATTAGAATAAACCTCATCGTCTCCTCCTTCTTCAGATTCCAAATCTCGTTTCCTTGTCGCCTTTCTATATTCTCCTCTGATAAATGTCACTACCGTATCAAAATCATATACAGCATGAGCAAACATTTTTTCGACGATGGTCAGCATATTTTCTTTCCAATCATCAGAACCTGCTTGTAAGCCTGTGAAGAGAAGTGTTTGTGTACTATTTTCAACATCTCGTCTAAATTTCAATTCAAATAGCTTGGCATCAAGATGACCTGTTAATACCTTCTTGAAATTAGCTAAAAATAATTCTTGTGCTTCAAGCTCCAACATTTGAAATGGTTGACTTGCTTGATGATAAATTTCACCGGTTTCTTTCTTTACATATACATTGAAGATTTCTCGAATCTCCATTGCTGGATTATCTAATTTAAATTGCTTGCGAATCATTGCAATGTCTTTTTTATTCATTTCTCTCAACTCCCATTACTGATTATACTAGTAAGGCTAGAAAATAGTAATACTTGATATTTTTCGATTTTCATAGCAAAAAATAAGGTTTATAACCCAACTTGAACAAGATATATTTCGAAAAAAATCACGATGATATTGTCATTTTCTGCGAAAATAAAAGAACTAGTTTCGGAGTATCCACAATTGTAGATACGAAGACTAGTTCTTTCATTTTACTAGAATGGCTCGTATAAATATATATTATTACAAAACTTCTTTTTAATGGTTTCACCTAATAATCATCTTGCATTAACTTCAAATGCTGTTCGAATACCAGATTCAACTGCGCCTTCAATCCATCCATGGAAAGATGAGGTATGCTCGCCAGCAAAGTGGAGCCTCCCCTCAGGTTGATGAATGGAGGTGCCAAAATCCGTTTTTTGTCCTGGTGTAAATAACGTAAAGCAACCGGCTGAAAAGGGATTTTTGCTCCAATCAAAAGAAAATCCGCGTAAATACTCCCTGTATACCACGTTTCCATAAATTTTAGCCAAGTCCTTTAAGGCATAAAAAATGATTTCTTGCTTCGACAGGCTTTTCCACGAATCAGCATCATGTCCCCAGCTATAGCTTGCTAGTAGAACTGCTGGGCCACCTTGGCCAATATTGTGGCTAGGTATATAACTGAATCGAATCGGACGGTCCGTTATCGCATTTCCTTTTTTGTGCGTCTCCCAAAAAGGCTGTCTGAATTCCAGCCCTATCTTCACAGCGGGGAGACTGAGGAGTTCCCGTATCACCTGCCATTTTTTAAAAGAAATAGAATCGTAGGGTTCAACATTGATGAACTGAAAGGCGGTGAAAGGAATGGAAATCACTGCATAATCGCCTATAAAAGTATGCTGTTGTCCAGTTACCTGATTGAACGTATGAAATTGGACTCCACCAGCAGATTGAACAATCTTCGTGATCCTCTCGTTATAGAAAACGTTTTGGCCGAGTTCAGATAAAAAAGCCTTCGGAAGATGGTCATTTCCTCCTGATATTTCATAAAACTCTGTATCCTCATTGAATATAGGAAAGATAATATCGGTTAATATACCTACAAAAGATAATTCTCTAAAACCTTCAATTCCAAGCAAGACACTGATCATTCGAATTGCATTTGTAGACAATGAACGCTCAAAGGGGTTATTTCGCAAGTAATCTTCCATAGAATAGCTATCATATTGTGCTAATAAGATCTCCTGCTCCTCGGGAGTACTATTATTATATCGTTCAATAAACGGCGTCACTGCTGATAGAAAAAGGTCCTCCGCCGTTTTTCCTTTTTCCCAATCTGCCACAGGGTATCTTAGTACATCAGGGTTTTTTTTATAATACGTACTAGTGGTCAATACGTTATTAACATAAATTAAGTCATTTGGAGTAGTATTCAAAAACCGGTTTGTACGTAGATTGAAACGTTTAATGTATTCAAATACTAGGAGATGTGTGCTAGGAATTCTCATTGCTCCAAAATCTAAGTAGTTTCCTTGACTAAAAGGTTGTCTAACTGTAAACACTCTTCCGCCAACACGGCTGTTTCCTTCAATTAAGGTTACATCATGTCCTGCTTGTTTTAATAATGAAGCAGCAACCAATCCTGACATTCCAGCACCAGCAATTAGTATTTTTTTCGGTGAATTACCTTTTTTTAACCCACTTCTGATGATTGCTAGCATATCCTCAGGATAGTTAAGCGCTGAATACTCGGTATCTATTCTACTCACATCCTCACCCCACTTGTTTAATCCATATTATGAAAGGGTGATAGTAGATATGATATTGGTGTGTTGTATTTTATAAAAGCTTAATAGCGTTTTCGTTTAAAAGAACTTTTGTAGTTTGGACTTCATATCTATTACGGACGAACAACCGTTCCATCTGGTGTTCTCGCTAAGGTCCATTTTGGCAGGTCCTCATGACAAGGAAATTTAGCTGCAAGTGCTTCGTCAACATCAATGCCCAATCCTGGTTGGTCATTTGGATAGACATAGCCGTTTTTTAGCTGCGGACATCCGGGAAAGATCTCTTGAATGATGTCTGAAAATCCATACCATTCCTGAACACCGAAATTGATGCTACTAACATCAAGATGTACGTTTGCTGCATGTCCTACTGGTGAAACATCACCTGGTCCATGCCAAGCAGTACGTACGCCAAATGGCTCACATAGTGATGTTAATTTTTTAGCTGGAGTAATGCCACCGATTTGGCTAATATGAACACGGATAAAATCAATCAGTCCATTCACAATTAACGGTAGCCATTCACGCGGATTATTAAATAATTCTCCCATTGCAATCGGCGTTGCACTTTGATTTCGAATCATCGTAAACCATTCTAACTGTTCTGGCGGAAGTGGATCCTCTAAAAAGAAGAGTCGATATGGTTCAAGCTGTTTTGCTAGGCGAACTGCTTCAATAGGCACAACCCGTTCATGTACATCATGGATTAGTTCAACCTCAAAGCCTACTTTATCACGAACATATTCAAACATCCGAGGAACGCTGCGTACATATGCATCAGGGTCAAAGTAAGCACCTTCCTGCGCATTTTCAGGTGATTGAAACGTGTGTCCGCGACCTCCGTACCCTCCCATTTGACATCTGATATAACGATAGCCCTGCTCTTGAAATGCAATGACACGATCAATGAGCTCTTGTTCGTCTTTACCGTCCGCATGGCGATAAACAGCTGCTGCTTCACGACACTTTCCACCCATTAGTTGGTAAAGCGGTAATCCTGCTAGCTTCCCTTTAATATCCCAAAGCGCCATATCTACACCTGATAATGCATTGTTTAAGACCGGACCATTGCGCCAATAGCCACTTACCATGGCAGATTGCCAAATATCTTCAATTCGTTGCGGGTCTTTTCCAATTAAAAACGGCTTTAAATATTTTTCAATTGCAGTAGCAACGGCAAGTGACCTTTGTGTAAAGGTTGCACATCCGACACCATATAATTCCGGTTCGGATGTCAAAATTTTTACAACGACAAGATTAATGCCTTCTGGTGCTGTTAAAATCGTTTGGACATCTCTAATTTCTAGTTTTTGCATTTTTTCTCCACTCCCTACTTTTCTACCATGCCTATTTGTCTGTTACATTTTTAAGATACTCTATTAAAAAAAGCGTAATTGATTATCAATCAAGGCCCTTCGGAGTGGAAGATTTAATCCTCCATCGACCCTTATTGTTGTACCGGTGACATAGCTAGAGGCTGATGAAAGAAGCCAGCATACCACTTGTGCAATATCATGAGGGATGCCACTTCTCCTAATCGGAATCGCTTCATTAATCTTTTCATCCACAATCGTAAGTGGTGACGTAGATGTTCGAATCCGACCGGGCGCAATGGCGTTCACTCGAATGTTATGAGGTGCAAGTTCATACGCCATACTCTCTGTTGCCCTTGCGAGAGCAGCTTTCATTGAACCATAGGCACTATCTCGGTCTGTTGAGCGTTCTTGATGAACCGAGGTGATATTGACAATATTCCCTTCTATTCCTTCTTGTACCATTATGTTTGCTGCGCGCTGAGCACAAAGGTATGGCGCTAAGAAATTAATTCGATAACAATAATCAACTGCCTGTTCTTCGAAGCTCAAGAATTCTGATGAAATCGTGACTCCTGCATTATTCACAAGCGAATCGATACGGCCAAATCTAGTAAATGCCTCATTTACAACCGAATGAGGTACTCCCTCTTTTGTTAAATCACCTTTGATCAATTCAACTCGACTTCCATGAGAAAGGAGCTCCTGCGCTAACTCGACTGCATCGTCTTCGTTATCCAAATAATGAAGAGCAATATCATATCCCTGTGTTCCTAAATAATGGGCAATACCTTTCCCAATACCTCTTCCTGCACCAGTTACTAAAACCACTGGCCTTTCTTGACTAGGCATTTTACCACTTCCATTTCATTTGAGAATGTATTTTTTATTAGCGTGTTAATAGTAAAAAACAAGTCAAGCATATATTCGTTTCTCGTTAAACTGCTCATGATTATGAATAACTTGAATGAAATAGACTATTAAACTACCTTTTACTATATTCGTGCTAACTAAGTAGTCGCTAGAATTGGACAACTTAATAGAAAGATATGCATTTATTGTGATAAATATCCCTCAGATGAAAGTAAGATAATAACAAAGGTGTATGTTTTTGGAAATTTTATAGTTAATAGAAGTGAAGATTCATGATACTATAGAGCAAGAATCTGCTGTCTAGAAAGAAGGATTTACTATTGTCTATCGCAAACAAAAATATAGGTTTAGTTGTACTCTCAGGGCTGTTTTTTGGTGGGATTATTGTAATTTCTTATAAAAGTTGGCAAAGCATCGTGGTTATCGCATTCCTGTTTTTACTAATTTATTTGAAAAATCTTGAGTATCGAGCATTAACTTCAATCTTTATTGTTTTTCTAGCGAGTTTTTTCCTTTTTCAATTAGCAAATATGGTAGTGGATCACTTTGACGTGACTAGAGAGGTTAGAATTATAGTAAATAGATGTCTTTTAATAATTATTGCGCTTGGACTAATGCTTGTTCAGTTCACTCGACAAAAGAAACTATTGTTTTTTAACAATAAGCCAAATTTAAAAAGGCCAGTTGTGTTGCCTTTTCACACTGTACCATTATCAATATTTATTCTAATTGGCATTGTTATTTCTGGACTATCCTTTTTACCATTAATAATGATGCAAGGAATAGATCATATCCAAACGATCATACTCTTTTGCTTATTATTTTCAATCCTCAATGCAACACTAGAAGAATTCATATGGCGAGGCTTGATGCTATCAAGTTTGTTAAACCATGTATCCATCATTAGTGCAATGGTGATTACAAGTATTGGTTTCGGTTTGCTGCATTTAGCTATTGGCATACCCTTTTTCATTAGTCTGTTGTTTTCTTTAGGTGGATTTGTTTATGCTTTTGTTGTCCTTAAATCAAATAGTATTTATCCAGCGATTGCCTTACATTTTGTTATCAATATTGGAATGGTTTTAAGTGGTTTGATTCTCTAATTTTTACAATCGAAAAACCACATGTATGAATTGTATACCTAAAAAAGGGTTGCTAAGCAGCCCTTTTACGTTTTTAAAAGAATCATCAATATTGCTCACTTGACGATAACTTCTCATCTTTTCAGTTATTTATTGTTTTATCTTAACAAAAATTTCTCCAAAGAATTACGAAACTTAAGCTCGTTTTGCTAATTGCTGTTTCACAACCTGGGTAAGTTCACGTTCTGCCTCAAAAAAACCATATTGCTTACTGCCTTTCGTGCATTTTTCAATCACTTCTTCAAGTAATTGGTATGCCCGTTTTTTATCACCTTCTAAATAAGCGACCATTGCCTCACTTCTCTTATAACTAATTGGTTCAAAATTGGACATTTGCAAATGCAATTCTTTAATCACTTGGACATTCGGTTCGAAAGATAGAAAATAATCGATTTGCCGTATATGAGTTATAAACTGCAAATTTAGTTTTGTTTTAGTTGTTACAGGAAGATTTTTAAATGACGCAATTGATCGCGATGCTTTTTCATAATTCCCTGTTACTAGATGATAGTAAAACAACAAAAACGCTGTTTGAACTGTATCAATCGAAACTTTGGTGTGCTGTGCTTCTTCGATTAATTGCTCTTCCCAGTCTTGTGGTTTTTTTGGAGACATCAATTCTTTTAATAGTATCAGTCCTGCTAAATAGGTTTCCGCTTCTTTCCCACCTTTGTGTAAAGTAAGTAATACACTACCATCAGAACGAAAAGTGCCTTTGGATGGTGATACCGTTGCAGCAAATATGGCTAAATGTAGAATAGTGAAAAGCATGGCTATATCATGTTGTGTTATAAACCACATAACTAAACTGATAATAAATGCTAACAATGTTGCAATAGGCCCACCTGCAACAAATTTTTTATGTTGATTCACCATGTCAGATAAATCTATCTCGATAGGAATGCAACTAGCTACTCCTCCAAATGTGACCCAATTAGTATTGGCAGAAATTTTAATAGTTGGTACCTTTTCAATTGTAATAGGTCCCACTGTCATATGTACAAATTGATAGCCTGCAAGCTTCCCTCCTATGACATGACCAAGTTCGTGGATAAATAATACTATTAGCATGATTATAAAACTTATAAATAAAAAATTGGACGTTTCTGAAAATGATGTAAATGATAAACCGATTCCAGTGATTATTACCAATAAACTCATATTTACTGGTGAGAAAAACTTACTCATTTAAAACTCCTTTTAAGTTATTATCTTGTTTCTTAGGATACTTTTGCAGATTTAAGTTACTAACAACTAAGTGTTCATGTTTGCAATCTGCACCCATACTACAATTTTTATCTACTTGTTTGGATTATTCATAAAATGCGTATCAATAATTGGTTCCTTTAAATCTCTCAGGTTTTGTTACATACCCTTCAATAATAAATCCACAATTAGTACAAATAATATCGACAACATCTGACCCTAGTATTTTGTCAACCGGTATCATGGATGAATAACCAGAATGGCGTCCTTTTCCTAATTCCCTCTCTCCACATTTAGGGCACTCTGTTACACTCATAGGATTCTTCATAATCCAACATCCTCCTCACCATCTTAAATATGTCCTTACTCCATATACGGATGACAAAAAGATAGGTTGCGTTTTTTGACTTTTTCATGAAATTTTTTCCTTTGAAAAAACAAGCCATCCGTGCTCTTCAAGTTTATTTATATACGTTTGAACTGGAATTTTCCTCTAATTCTACTACTAGTGTTTTAAGGGAGCCATAGTATTCATCTAGCTCATAAATTACGGTCACTTTAACAAATTCGTACCTATTATGAAAAGATGGAAGAAACATTGTACGCTCCTTCTTATCATAATTAAGAGATAACTCTCTTTTAAACTATCAAAAAGATGTTAGATTCCGAAACGTTCTTTAATCATTTTAGCTACCGTACTCGCCTGTATATGTTCATTATTTATTCTCATATAATGCTCCTTTTGTATTTCACCTTCATTTGAGTTCAATCGGAGTTTCTCCATAGAGTTTAGCAAGTTTTTTTCAGATTGTTCAATATTTTGTTTTGTTGGCTTTTGTTCTAGTCTGTAAGGTGTTTTATTTCGAATGAGTCTCTCTTCCACACTTGCTTCTAATTCAACAAAATAAATATCGGCTCCTTTTGAGCTGAAAATATCACACATGCTTTCGACTGCTTCCCAGTCACTTTTTATGTTGAAAGCCCAAACGAAGGTAAAAATCATTCCGTATTGATTACTATTTGCGAAGGTTTTGAAGATCTCTTCTCGAAATAAATTTGATAATTTCCACATGTCATCACTAAATCCAAAGAAAGGAACTAACAAGTCAATTGTCATATGGTTATGAAGCAGTTTCAGCTCTGTAATTTTTTCCAATTCTCGACCGACTGTCATTTTTCCAACAGCCTGTGGACCAAATAATAAGACCAATTTCATCTTTTCTACCTCCTTTTTATTGATCTATAACTATTTCTTTATCCAATACAGACATGCCTTCTTTCTGAAAAAAAATTTGTTTCATTATTGTAAATATGGTATGATACTTTTCGTTAATGACTATTTTTCTAATTTGGTCAACCAGTCAAAGGTGGGTGTAGTGTATGGCAATCGATCGCAGACAGGCAATTCTTGAAGCAGCTACAAAGTCGTTTTCTTTATTTGGATACAAGGCAACAACCATGGATCAAATTGCCAAGCTTGCAAATGTAGGAAAAGGAACCATTTATACCTTTTATAAAAATAAGGAAGAGTTGTTTGATGAAATTGTAACTAGTCTTATCATTGAAATGAAGGCTGCTGCTGAATCAGCAATGGACGAGCGTTTATCTTTTCATGAAAATGTCAGTAGAGCATTGTATAGCATCCTAGAATTTCGAAAAGAACATCAACTAACGATTAAGCTTTTTCAAGAAGAGCGTGAAATAGGTACACCTGCTGTCATTGATTTTATGAATCGTCTTGAAGGTTCGATTATTGCTTACATTAAACAAATCATTCAAGAGGCAATAGATAAAAAAGAAATCAAGCACTGTGATCCAGAACTCACCGCATTTGTGATGTTCAAGATGTATATCGCTCTGATATTTGACTGGGAAAAATCACACCAAGCATTAGAAAAAGAGGAAATATTTCAGTTATTTGAATTGTATTTACTCAAAGGGTTATCAACATAGATAGTCCTTTTATTTCACACCAAATTGACCAAATGACATTTTTGGTCATTTGTTATTAAGTAAGCATTATTTTTCAGGAGGCAACTTGAATGAACAAATCACTATTTTTCTTAGAATGGAAACAAATTTTTACGAACAAAAAATTATTAGTACCCATTGCTGCAATCCTCTTTATTCCAATCTTATATGCTGGAATGTTCATTTGGGCCTTTTGGGATCCATACGCTCAAATGGCAGATTTACCAGTTGCCGTTGTCAATGAAGATACTGGTGCCAAGTTCGAGGGTGAGCATCTTTCTTTAGGAGATGAACTGGTTGAAAATTTGAAAGAACAAGATGCCTTTCAATTTCATTTTGTTGAAAAGGAAACAGCCTACCGTGATCTTGAAAAACAAAAATATTATATGGTAATTGAAATCCCTCATGATTTTTCAAGCAATGCAACAACATTGATGGATGAACATCCAGAAAAATTAACGTTAAAATATGTTCCAAATGAAACCTATAACTTTCTCTCAGCTCAAATAGGTGAAACTGCAATTAAGGAGATAAAAGCAGCTGTTTCTAGTGAAGTCACGTCAACTTATGCTGAGACAATTTTTAGTAAAATCGGTGAAATGGCAGACGGATACGAAACAGCAAATAATGGAGCAGGTCAGCTTGAAGATGGTTCTAAGAAACTAAAAGATGGCAGTGTTGATTTAAAGGAGAATCTAGAGCTATTAGCATCTAAATCACTTGAATTCGAGAATGGTGTCACAAAGGTGAACTCTGGTACTGGGGACTTGGCGAATGGCACGAATGAACTTGCCGGTGGATTGAACCAATTAACAAATGGTAGCTCACAGCTTGTAGAAGCAGCAAACGAAGTGAAGTCAGGAGCAACTAAAATTGCCGGTGGTCTCGCGGAAGCTAACAATGGACTACAGCAAATGGAGAGTCAGCTTCCAGAATTAGTTGCTGGAACTGATGAGTTAAAGAATGGTGTCACAGAATTCCAGGAAAAGCTACCTTCTCAATTAGCATCGGCCATTGGATCGCAATTAACTACAAGTGTAGCGCAAATGACAAACGGTTTGGATTCAGTTCGCGACCAAGTAAGCCCGCAGGTAGCAAGTAGCATCGCAAATCAAATTATCTCAAAACAAACTGAAAGTATGACCCAACTAGCATCTAGTTTGGCAGCAAATGGTATGGATCAGCAAACAATTTCGATGATCATTGAGCAAGTGCAATCTTCTTCTCCTTCAAAAGAAGATTTAGCAGCAACACTTGAACAAGCAATTGATGCAGGCCTTTCACAAGGATTTGCTGCTTATAAGGAGCAGGTAACAAGCCAATTTTCAGACGTACCTTCTACTCTAGAATCACAAATTAAAACAGCTGTTAATCCAACGTTCAATGAGTTGACGAAAGGCATCACCTCCATTCACGATGGTCAGGCAGCTGTATTGGATGGTGTTTCAAGGTTAACTAACGGTACGGGGGAGCTTACATCTGGTGCAACCCAATTAGTGGCAGGACAGCAAACCTTTATTGATAACATCGAACTGTTTTCAGATAAATTGTCAGAAGCAGCAAATGGTGCCAACCAGCTCGCCACAGGTTCTACTGAACTAAATAGTGGAGTAACTGAATTGGCTAACAGTGCTGGAAAAATAACTGATGGCACGAACCAACTAGCAGATGGCTCAAGTCAAATTGCAACTGGTGCCGATGAACTTGCTGGAGGAACAAAGGAATTACACGAAAAATTAGGTGAAGCTGCTACACAAGCAAGAGCAGTTGAATCTGATGATGACACGTACGCAATGATCGGTGAGCCAGTAACAGTTGAGAAAGAAAGTGTAAATAGTGTAGAAAACTATGGAACAGGATTCGCGCCATACTTCCTCTCCCTTGGTCTCTTTGTCGGAGCATTATTAATCACTATCGTATACCCGATTAAAGAACCTGTGAGCAAGCCTAAAAATAGCTTTACATGGTTTGCAAGTAAATTTGGGGTCATTGCAATAGTCGGAAGTATCCAAGCACTGCTAGCTGATATCATTCTATTATCATGGGTAGGAATTGACGTTCAAAGCATCCCATTATTTATAATAGTTTCATTGATAACAAGTATCACATTTATGACTATGATTCAATTCCTTGTCACAACGTTAGCAGATGCTGGACGATTTGTTGCGATTATCATTTTAATACTACAACTAACAACAAGTGCAGGAACATTCCCGCTTGAATTAATACCAGCTGCATTGCAGCCAATCAATGCGTTATTGCCAATGTCATATACCGTTCAAGCATTTAAAGCAGTTATCTCTAGCGGTGACTTCTCCTTCGTGTGGCATAATGTAGGAATTATAGCGAGTTATATGGTTGGTGCCATGGCTTTAACCATTGCGTTCTTTTCTGTAAAAATAAAGAAATCAAACCGTCTTGGTGAACAAGTAAAAGAAGTTGCATAAGGAAACCGGGTGGCTAGAAATTGTGTAAGCATATTCTAGCCCCTTTTTTAGTTACTAGACTCGTTCAAGTTATTGATTGAGATTTATACCAAATGGTATTCTTGATCATGCTAGATTTATTCTCTTCAACTTAAAGATGATTCTAGTTAATTTTTAAAGAATTCTAGATAAATACTTTTATTCTATTAAAATAAATGTTTATTCTCCCTCATGTAGGTTTTTTTCTAATCATTCTGGAGATGATTCCAGTAATTTTTTAAAGGATTCTAAATAAATCATCCTATTCTAGTAAAAATAATAATTATTCTCTTTCAATTAATTCACTTCTTATTTTCAAATAAAGGATATAAACTAGATAATGTTGAAACCATACGTGAATATTCAAAATTGAGGAGAAGAATATGGAATATAAAGCTACAATCAATTTACCAATTAAAAACAATGAAGTTCCAGAATTAAGAGCGCTAGTTGGTTGGGAAAGACGCGATCAAGATTTTCCTGCTTTGTTTGAGCGATGTAACTTTTGGGCCGGTGTTCGTGATGAAAACCATAAACTAATTGCCTTCGGCTATGTTTGTGGGATGGGATTAGAACATGGGTATATGGAAGATATTATCGTACATCCGAAGTATCAAAAAAGAGGAATTGGAGTTACCTTGGTGAAAGCAATGTTACAAAAATCTAAAGAGGTTGGATTAGAAATTGTCACCGTTTCCTTTAGCAAGGAAAATACTAACTTTTACAAAACCAGTGGTTTTACACCAAGTGTTGGAGGACTATGGCAAAGAAAGGACTGACGTGGGCGATAAGAAACGGAACCATACTACATAGACGCAAATATACTATTTCCGAATAAGAAAAAGAGTAACCCCAATGGCTACTCTATGCGATCATTTTTGAGCTAATGCAATTTTTAATCCTATCAATGTCAACAAAGAGCCTTGTATAACGTTAATCTTTCTAGAGATTGCCGGACTTTTGCGTAAAAAATCTCCCACTTTTCCTGCGAATATACTGATTAAAGTAAATAAAACCACCGTTTGTAATAAAAAGATGATTCCGTACACTAGCATTTGCATTGATGCATGACCAGTTTCATGATTGATAAACTGCGGTAAGAAAGCAAGAAAGAATAAGGAAACCTTTGGGTTTAGAAGGTTCATGATTACCCCTTTTTTGTACAAAGCTTGATAGTTTAATGAAGGCTTAGCGGAAAGTGTAAAATCTGTCCCTTTTTCTCTAAATGATTTATAAGCTAAATACAACAAATACGCTGCTCCAGCATATTTAACAACGGTAAATGCCAATGCAGATTGATAGATAATCGCTGTAATTCCGATTGTTGCCGCAGTAATATGGACAATTAGTCCTGTACAAAGACCAAGTGATGTTGAAATTCCTGCCGTTTTCCCCTTTGCAATGCTTTGGGCCAAAATAAACAAGTTGTCTGGCCCAGGCATTAGTGTAAGTACCACCGCTATCCCCAAAAATGACAATACTGATAGAAAATCCACGTTTTCCCCTCTTTTCACCAAAAACATTTATGTAAAATTTTATCATACAAATCCTAGACTATAGTAGTCTATATTTAATAAAAGTGATTATTCTAAAGATAAAGATTTTCGCAGCATTCGTTGATAAACATACTCTGAATGCATTTCCTCAGCAACTTCCTTTGGGTCAAGGAATACCTTTTCTCCAGCAATATAATAATGTTGGAAGGATTTATCATAACCTGATTCTATTTCAATATTTAAATTGAGCTTAGGGTATTTAGACAGTATTTCCTTCTCTTTTTCTTCTACAATTTTCACTTGCTCTTCTTTTGTAAATTCATCATCTTTAAACTCATAATCAATATCTAAGTAATAAGGCGTGTTTTCAACGAGATTTTTGAGATTCAAATCGTTGAAATGGAACGCATCCTGATACGTCTCAAAGAAGTGGTCTTTTTTCATCTCATCTGAACCACCAGCATTTGAATCAATGAGAACTACATCAACAATGACCGATTCTCGTTCATATGGAATTGAACCTATCTCTTCTTCAAATTTTTCAGTGAAGATATCATCTAGATGTTCATCTAAAAGAAAAGAAATGTCTCTACTGTTATCAAGGTGCAGTTGTTGTACTCCACCGTCAGAATCTATATATTCGATATCCCATGTATCAAACACAACATTCGAATCCAATGGACTATATTTTTCACGATATATATCATGATGTGATTGAACGACTTCCCATTCACCTAAAAGACTATCAAAATAAGTGCCATACTCTTTCGGATAATCCTCATCGATTTCAATTGTACAGCCAGATAATATAACAACAAATGCTAATAGAAATAAAGTTTTCATCTTAGTAAATTTAATCAATCCAATTACTCCTTTTCCCCTTATTGAACAAATGGAAAACTACAACAAGGAATTTTACCAATAATACAATCAAATCTAGCACTTTTCGATAAGTAAGTCCATTGTAAAAGAAGAATACTACATTTTCACTTTATCACTCGAAAAGACACCATTCTTCAGATGGTGTCTCCTCTACACATTAGTTATTATCCTTCAATCCTAAATAATTCAAAATGGCGTCGCGTAAAAATTGGGTTCCACCCTTTACACTTTTATCGTAATACGCTGTGAAGCGTTCGTCAGCAACATACATTTCAGCAAGTCCAGCATGTGCTTCCTTAGAGTAACTACCCCATGAATACAGTAACCATTTTTTATGCTTTTCAGCCAGTTCCTGTGCTATTTCTGAAGTAGGGTCACCAGTTGCAACTGCCTCTTTAAGTAATGAGAGAATTTCTTCACCCAATCGAGTCATTGCCTCATAATCTTCTTTTGACAGGCCCATCAATTTCGCATTGCTTGCATCGACCGTGTCATTACCGTACTTTTCTCGGATTTCTTTCCCGTATTTCTGTTCATTTTCCTCAATTAATTGTTCTTTAAATCCTTTGAATTTATCTTTATCTTGCATGGTACTTCCTCCTTGTTTACTTGCGATTGTCTGTTCCACAGTCGCAATGATATTGTCGAGGCGGGCCCTTTTTTTCAACAATTGGTTTTTATGGTTTTCTAACGCAGTAATTTGATCAAATGATGGTTGTTTAATCAAATCCATTATCTCTTCAAGGCTGACTTCTAATTCACGGAAAAATAATATCTGTTGAAGCAAATCAACCTCTTTTTTTCCATAAATTCGGTATCCTGATGAACTGATTCGAGCAGGTTTTAATAGCCCAATTTGATCATAATACCGAAGTGTTCTCCCGCTGACGCCAGATAGTTGTGCTAATTGGTGTACTGTATATTCCATCACTTTCCCTCCTGACAATTCTCATCATATACCTTTACGTAACGTAAAGGTCAAGGGGCATAATAATAAATTTTTAAAAAGTTCTTTATAAAAGAAAAGACCAAATCGTACTAAAATGTACCCTATAGAGTAGACACTTTGAAAAAAGGACTACTTTATAGGGTTCTTTTTTGTATACTTAATTTAATTAGAGAGAAAAACGGAATTGGGGAATCTTGATGACTAAGAAGTA